>CEUX01012168.1_pt1 | contig 51170 bp, 61 predicted proteins | sample 531361 | NCBI WGS metagenome assembly CEUX01 (sample SAMEA2622736, study PRJEB7988) | marine metagenome | isolation source: saline water (ENVO:00002010), including
CGACGATGGAGATATTCCGCACGGTCCTTATTATCAGCGATACAAACATGATCGTGACCCGGAGTGTACGCAGACTTAACGTAGCCACACAGTTCTGCCGTAAGACTCTTCCCGCCCTGACGATAGCCAAGTAGAGTGAGCCACTTGGCTTGGTTTAGTTCGGTAAGAGGTGGCTCCGAATAGTATGAGAGTACCGTCTCTTGGAGACGATTTGTGATCGCAAATGGATCGAACGTGTACTCTTTACCCGACCTCTGATCGATAATCTTGGCGTACGCTTGAAGACTAATTGCGGGATCGCATAAAGCTTCAAGCGCCTCCCCCTCAATCTTTTTGGTCATGACTCACTTCAGTGTTTCTTGTGCCGCGCCTTCGAAATACTCTTCAATCGCTTTAAGCCCAGCGAACACGTTGTCGCTAATGTTCTGCGCCTCCGCAGCAGGACTCTTCTCTGGTGTCTTACCCATAGCCTTGCTAACGGCCCGCTTCCGCAACTCGTCACGATACCCACGCTTGCTGGTGTCGACCTTGTCTTCTTTCTTTGCCATGATTGAATCTCCTACTCAGATAAATGCGTTAACATATTTACGTCACCTTCTGCCCAAGCTCTTAGGACCTGAAGAAGGTGCTCCGCGCCTTCGTGATCTCCGGCGCGACTTAACTCCTTTGAACGCTCTAGTAACACACTATAATCTTCGGGGGTAAAGTCTGCGGGGTTTCCGAGGACCTTATCCAGACGAGAAACCGTGTCCTCGTCAAAGCCTTTACGGATGCGAGCGTGCATGTCACGGTAGGCGTGTGCTGGCATCAGTCCCGCAGCATCAGCCTCGATCATCAACTTAGACCTAGAAGGACCAAACCTTTGTATCGCCCGGTTTAGTTTATACATAGTTTCTGCCATAGCCTGAGACACGTCAGCGCCATTTGCTTCGGCCTGCTTTAGCTCATCGATAACTTCAAGTAGTCGAGGCAGACCGAAAGCTACCTCGTCATCAGTCATTTGGTTCATCGTTTCCATAAGTTCTTGTCGTCGTGCGATAGGAACCAACTCATATGCTTCATCAGCCAAGTAGAACGGCATTTGAGGACTGAACCCTTCTTCGCGTAACCACTCATGAATTATAGGGTCATCACTCCAACCTCTCCCGGGAGGAGGTGCCGTAACAGGAGGTTTGGGGTCTAGTGACGTGTCTTCGACTTGCTTGAGGTAATCCTCGAAAAGCTTTTCCTCGCTCGGAATATCATCAGATTTCGGCGCAGGAGCGTCAGGGTCAAACCCCTGTTGCCTCGCCTTTGCCGCCATCTCCTCGTGAACAGATGTCGGAAGCTCGGTTATGGGTTCAGCAAAGCCCGCTGCTGGGTCTGTCGGAGGCATTGGTGGGTCAGTACGCCCACCCTCTTCGAGAATTGCCAGATCGGCTTCACCTTCTTCGTAGTTGAGCCGACGTTGACGCAGTTCTTTCGCCGTAAACGGAGGACGGTTAGCAAACGCTTCCCACTCAGACATATCGCGACCAGTCATGTTTTCTCCCGGAAAATAATAATCCGGGTGCGCGGGGTTACTTAGGTCACCCGAGGCAATTGCGGCAAGCTCTTCGTCCACCATCGCAATCTGTTCGTCTAGGACCCCGCCCCAGTTGTTAAGGTCATCTACGGGGACGACGCCCTCTGCGCGATCTCCAAGAAGCATGAAATCTTCTTTGTAGGTCGGCGTGTTACCCATCTCCAAGTCTCGCTGATACTGAAGAACAATGTCGTCGATGCCTTCCTGCATAACTTGAGTGGGGTATTCCCTAAGTAGGTCGTCCCACTCTGGGTCAAACTGCCAAGCGTAAGTACCTTCCTCGACCTGAGGAGGAAGACGTGGTCTTCTCGGTGCGACCGAAGGGCGGCGGCCACCAATGGGATTTGGAAGTATGTCAGGCTGCGGTGCGGTCGGGTCTGACGGGGGTCCGACATCCCTCCACGGCGGTATCTCGCGGGCGTCGGGGATCGAGGCAGGTCGATTACCGGCCAAGTTGGGCATGACCGCGTCAGGGTCAGTAAAATAGTCAATCCGACCAGTGTTAGGGTTCGGGATACGTTCCCCTGCCATGTTAGACCACTCTGCTCCGGGATCCATACTCTGTAAATCAGCGTCTCCGTAACCTAAGGCGTAACCCTCTTCAGCCAACGCTTTGCGTGCCGCGTAATCTCTAGGGTTGTGCGCGATCCACCTAGCTTCCCAATCTGGATTCGGAGTCCAATTCGGATCATAGTCTGGCATACCAGGGTCGCGGGCAGGGCCTGGGTCGCTCTCGTATAGAGGATCTTGTCGCTCTATGGCTCTGTCTATCTCCATCTCTTCTCGCTGTTGACGGAGCCTAGCCGCCTCCATTTCTCTTTCTACCCGAGCGAAATCTTCGGGCGTCTCCGGCGGCCAAGGTCGCGGTGCGTCGAGGAGAGCCTCGTCCCCGGGCTGCCACTCGACCGGGCGATCCGCTGGGGATACATAGCTCCTCGCCTCTCTCTCCGCCCGAGGCAATCCCGATGCCGTTGCTACCTCTTCGACATGAGCCTCCCATAGCCCGTCTAGGTATCTGTAAAGGTCTGCTTCCACTTGCGCGGCAGAAGTCTCTTGACGGAGGATTTGATTTACTGTCTCTGGATCAACTCCTTTGACCCCCGTTGCTTCCATATCAGCAAGCCTAGCAAGCAAGAACGACTCTCTCTGAGAACGCGCAGGAGGCCACTCAGGGTTGAGCTGCCCGATTGTAGGCTTACGCCACGCGTCTGGTCCCATTACGGCTGGGTCGTACCGATCAAGTCCCGGACCAGGAAGTTCTTGCCCTGCGCGAGCGGACATCCGGCCCCGTGCGATGTCGGCTGCGCCTCGTGCGGTCGAAGTATTCCATGCTTGCCGGGACACGTCTGCGTGCTGGTCTGCGATCTGCACCGCCAGATCATCAATCTGAGCATCGGGCATGTTTCGGAACACAGCCCCGGAAGTCTCGTCTGCCGCAAGCTGCCGCAAAAACCTACCGATAGAGGTGGCTCCTGCGGCTTTAACCAGAATGGGGATCTGTGCTCCGAGGGTAGTTAGATCGATCATATCGGCGGGAGTCGTCACGCCCAAAAGACCTGTGGCACCCAAGTCCTGATAGCCTCGGCCCGCGCCAAGTGCCGCCTGCTGCCGCATGTAGCCTGCCATCGCGGCGTCGAAGTTCTTTTGCTTCTCGTGGGCGCGGCGACCCGCTTCACGTTGAGTCATTCTTTGGCGCGGCAGGTATTTGCTTTCCCATTCCGGGAAGAAGGGGATCGGAGGCACGTCCACCATCTCGTGTCCTCTGTCGACACCGATAGTAGGTGGCTCTTCGGGGACGTCAGCGAACCGTTGCCGCCAGTCAATGGCTTGGTCCTGCAACCAGAGCGGACGCCGGTCACTCTCCTGACTCCAGATAGGATCTTCTTCTGTGCCGATATTTACGTACGAAGATCCTGCTTGTGTCGGATACATCCGACGCATCTGCTCTTCAGAAGTTTCTCCGGGGATAAATCTGCGAGGTCCGTCTGCCATAACTACTCCGTATCGGCGGCCAAAGGCTTGTCGTGTTTAGGTGCGAGCTTCTCTTCTTCGTCCGCGAGAACTTTGCGAGACACATCTTTGGTCTTACTCCGCAGGTCATTTCGGTTGTTTGCTGGCGGAGACTGAAGAGTCGGTTCGCCGTGCGGACCCGAATCGAAGCGCGGGTCGAAGGGAAACTTACTGGGCCTGTATTCCCGAGGCGGCACAACACCACCCAGGCCACCTTCGACGTAGTCTCTAAGTCGGCCCTCGATTGGTCCGGGGTTACGCATGTATTCATCGAGGGCTCGGTGTTCTTCTACTTGGGCGCGGTGTCGGGCGCGTTCTGCTTCGAGTTTTGCCATTTCACGTGCGTCTCGCCGGACGTCTTGCCGGACGGCTTGCCTGTCGGCCCGGTGTTCGTACTTGTCGATGGTGTCCGCCTGTGCGTTCATCTTAGCCAGTTGCTTTAACAACCACTTCTCTCCCTCAGGAGTGTTGATGAAATCGTCAAAGTCTAGCTGACGTTGAACGTCAGGGTCGGCCATGAACTCAGGTGAGGGGCGGAGCGCAGGCTTACTGCCGACTGCCTCCCACTCACGGGGGTTGTAGCCGGTGTCGCCTGTCTTATCGTTATCATTCGCCATTGTTAGTTACCTTTAGTAGGGGGGCTAGGGGGGGCTGGGGGTGATGTATTACGGAATCCAGAACGCTTGTGTGCTTCCCAAGCTGCTCTCTGTTCTGCTGTTGACCGACCCTTGTACCAAACACGTTTATTTCCATCGGGTTTAATGATGATCTGAGTAATAAGGTCACCAAAAACTCCGGGCTCGCCAATTAGTCTTTCACCTTCGCGGGGGGGACCATTCTCATACTCTTGCCGCGTGAGCCCTGCGCGAGTCCACGGCGAAAGTCCTCTCTGTGGGTCAGGTGCGGGCGCAGCCGGAGGTTTAGGTGTAGGCTTAGGTGCCGGTGCTTTCTTAGCTGGCGAGGTATCCGCCTGGAGTGGCTGTGCGTGCTGAGGAGACAGCTTAGGCGGGGCGGTGTCCGCAGGCAGAGGAGCTTGGCCGAACGGATTATCGATGCTGCGCTCGTTATTTGCCATTCTTGTTTACCTCTATTTTAACAGGCTCGCGGGTATCTACTAGATCGCTAGCGTCAAAGTAGTCACCGCGTAGCTGCTTTGTTTCTCTTTTAACTTGTACGAGAGCCGTGACAATATCAGTATACGCATCTTGTGGCGTACCCGACGCTGTGTTCTTTGCGGCGAGGATCGTGAAGTTAAGTTCGTGCCAGTGCCGTAGCTCTTGGGCGATGATGGGAGTGATACGTCCCTCCATCAGTGCGGCCATGATCTTACATCCGAAGCTTACGAGGTCGTCGTACTCCTCGATCGGATGCTCTGAAATAAACTGGGCGATCTCTTTTCGTTTGTCTTTAGGTACGAGCATCAACCAACGGGAGTAATCTCCTCCCGGCGTAGGTGAACTGCTCTGCTGCGAATTACGACTCCTGCGTCCCATGACAAAACTCTCCTGTTCGGTATAATCTACAAGTTGTGGTTAGTCTAATCTGTTTCGGTGACCCGAAGATTAGGTAGGTAAGATACGACGGCGACTCCAGCATCGACGCGCAGATAGTTTCCGGTACGTCGAATGGATTGTCCCTTAGCTTCGCAGTCACGTCAAGCCGCTGCTGCAACGTCATGAAGCTGAAGACCGAGGGTAGGTGAGCCTTAGAGAAGTCCGTACCAGAGGCCCACACGATATACTGGGGAATCGCCTGTAGGTTCTCTATGGCGTTGTATATGGTTCGTGTCGCGTTCTCCGGCGACGTCTCGTAACCCCGCGCTATCTGGTCGACGGTAAATCCCATACAGTACAGGAGGAGCACAAGATAATTTCTGAATGAGCGTTCATTCAGTGCGTACTGTCCGAGCATGTTGATGTTAGCTATCTCGTACGGCGACGGGATTAAACGCTTGGTAAACGCCGGGTATACTTCGTCCGGCCATTTCGTCGGGGAGGCTAAACAGTGATCACCCAGAGCCCACTCATATAGTACGGGTGTCTGATTAATCCATTCCCGGATACTCCGAGACGGACCTCGGTTCAGTGTCCTGGCCCACGTAAAGTGTTCCTTCCTCATCGAGGAGAGAGTAGCCAGCACACCGTTCCAAGAGTCTGTCGTCGAAGGTCTATCGGTAGCTATCGAACGAAGGGCCAAGACGTGCGGGCACAGCGCCTTGTCCTTCATCCGAATCTGTCTCTGCTTAGGCATCAGCCATCTTCAACTGCATGAACCCGGTCATCCGGTTGTTTGTAGAGTGCAGAGAGATACCTTCCCAAACCCGCAGTACGCGCCCGTTTACACGGAGACTCTTAGTCTGGAAGTTACGCTCCTTCATCTGACGATTGAACAGGCGGTAGTTCTGGGGACGTTGCTGAAGTTCTTCACACCACTCGACGTAGGACAGGTAGAACTCTTTCTGCGGAACTCTCTGTCCAGCACCGAGGATACAGCGTTCCTCCATGAACTCGGCCAGAACATCCATCTCCTCACGGTACTCGTCGGTAGCCAACGTGACCTTCTCCGGGGGCTGAAGTCCATTCTCTTGCCAAGCGGCACAGCCTTCCATCACACGGTTCAGGATACCAGAAGCCTCCAGCTTCAGCTTGTCTAGGAAGAATGGATCCTTCTTGCTATCCGGGATTTGTCGGTTCCACGGGATACGAATCACTCGACGCCAGATACCTTCGTCATTACCTTTGATAATAGGACGATGGTTAGCCGCGATACACAGCTTGTGCGTAGGCGCAAATTCATAGAAGTCTTGCCGCATCCGGCGGGCGCGGATTTGATCGCTCCCGGTAAGCTGTTTGATGAGAGACTCAGCAAAGGGCTTACCCTTCTCGACTTCAGAGTTGGCGACGAACCGTGTCCCTTCGAGGTCAGCGACTTCGGTCGGGTGTGACTCGTTCTTCTTAGCGAGAAGAAGTCCGGGCGCACCTTGGATAGCGTAGTCTCCGAGGATGTGCATGAGCATCAGCAGAGCCGTCGTCTTACCGTTACACCCCGTACCCTCCATAAACAAGAGAACCTGTTCCGTCGAAAGTCCAGTTAGACAGTAGCCAAAGAAGCGATGGATGAAATCCACAACCTCTTGGTCCTCTTCCATAGCGTAGCTTACGAACTCATCCCACATAGGACACGTCGCCTCTGGGTCGTACACAACAGAGCTAACCTTCGTGATGTAGTCCGTACGGTCATGCTCCTGGAGCTTTCCGGTCTTGAGGTCCAGTGTCCCATTTGCGACGTTGAACAACCACAAATCCTCGTCGAGTCTTTGCGATGGAATTGATACCTCAATTTCAGTTGACGCTAGCTGCACAAGTGCGTTAATCGCCCGCGCACTTTCACTACGGAGAGCATGACGACGTAGCTCAGTCTGCCTATTTGGGTCAGTTTCATTCGCTGCTTCATCGAAGATCGTAGCGACCGCAGCCTTAGCTCTGCGGAACACGCCCCCATCCATATCTCTCTTCCAGTGAGTGTCATCGTAAAGGTACCAAGTCCCGTGGTTCGGGCAATAAAGGAGTTCATCTTGGCACATTTGTACAAGCCGCTTAGCGTTCCCAAGGTCCGTAAGGTTCGGAGAATCCACAGTAGACGCGGAGATAGGGACTGGTTGTCCGGAACTCCCCGATACAAAGCGGACTCCAGCAAGGTCTTGGAGTTTCTTCCACCCGAGGCTCTTCCCGTCATTATCCTTCTCATGGCCTGGGCAGTTTGCGTGCAGACAGCCTGCCGCTATCGCGCCGTTATTGAACTGGACGATGTAGGCACTTCTGTCTCGATGCGAATCATCCCAAGGACACACGTCGAAAATCCAACGACGGCCTTGGCCGTTCCAAGACTCAGCGTCAGCTAATTGAGGGAAGTGTTCTTTGACCCAAAGTGTCAGAGAAGCTTGTGCTGTGACGCTGTCTCCAGAATGTTTATCCCTTTCAGGAACAACCGATAGGAGCCCTTGTAGCTGCTGCTTTGAAACTGGTACGACTTCTTCCGGAGCGGACAATAAAAAAGATTTCCGATGTGGACTCTCATCCGTATGCTCGCCCTTCCGAGCCACTGTTCCATAGAGCTTCCAGATACGGCTAGGGTTGAAGACTAGCTGGTCAACCTTAGCGCCGTCCTCGTTGAACATAAAGGCCAGAGCATCTAGGGCATACCTAATCTCCTCCGAAGTTACCCCTTCGACTCGATACATGAGGTGGCATCCGTTCCCAGAGTCCCCGATAAAGGGTTCAGGCCAGCCCATATCTGTCAGGGTAGAGTAGATGTCGGCAGTTACCTCCTTAGCACACCGCTTCTCCTCGGTAGTGGCGGACTTACCGGCCTCTCGTTCGGGGTCTACGTCGATAAGAAGCCAATCGATACTCTCGATGTCCTCATCTGTAGTAAGGGAACCCCTCTGTGCTACCCTTAGATCGTTAAGCTTCCCTAGCTTAGGTGAGTTCTTCACAGGGTTAGGGGTGAAGTAAACGCCCCGGGCTCCTCGGTTTGACAGGGCTTCCGCAGCCTGAGACAAGTCATGTACGTTATCGAAGAATCCGTAGTACGTACGGTGCAACCCATCGTTGCAGGGGACAAAGAGTGCCCTAATTTCTACGATTTGTCCCCCCCTAAGTAGGGACCTCAGTGCCGGTGCTATCTCAGCGGCACTCGCTAAAATCTCCATAGATGCTCCTATACCAAATCTAGGTTGTTGATCTCGCTCGGAAGGTCAACTGAACTCCCCTCCTGTAACATCAAATCGAGAGCGTACCGCGAAACCCGATACTGTCCCCCTACCTTAAAAGCCTGGAGCTTTTTAGCCCTGACGCGGCGGCGGACAGTATACACACTGACCCCCAAATAGTCCGCGACCTCTTGTAATGTAAGCAGTTTATTTCCTGTCTCTCCCACGATTTCCTCCATAGGTAGCAAGTGGAAGCAGGACGTATCAACACCGACCATACCCGTCAAGGACGAAAGTGTAACAAACTCCAGGACCCGTTTGTTACACCCATATCCCAGCTTCAACCTGGGGTATCTCCGAAGTGTAACAAACGTAACAACTTTTTCCCTATTATGAGCGCTACAACGCGAAAAAGGGCCTATATAAGAAAGCGTTTCTTATATGTTGTGAGTAACGCCCGTTAACTGAAAACTTGTTACGTTTGTTACACCTCTCTCCACCGCTCCATATAGTAGGTTCTACCCCCCATATCGGTGTAACAAAAAGTGTAACAAACTGTAACAAACTCAAATAATTTGTTACACGGCGTTTAACCTGGCATATCAGCCGACAGCACCCCTCCAGGGCAAATTGACGTCATGTTGAGTGGGTCCCCCCAGTAAAAAAAGTAAGTACACCCTAAAGGGGGGATGGGTCGATGAGGGTTAGTACAGCATTTAGTTTGGCCTGCGATTAGCGTCAGACGCCGAGTCAAGCGTCCTGGCACCCTGCGGTGCCTGTCCAGGCGTTTTTGCCCGTTTGGGTGCTTCGTTGTCTAGGGAGTAAGGGTACTATGACGGAGGGAGCCCGGAGCACAGACCTCCTCACCCCGAGAGGGAGGGTCTGGTGCTCCGGGCGACTTAGGTATGTAAAAAGCGAGAGCTAACATGTCGATAGTGTAGGTTAGCTGCGGAGAATGGCGGTAAGTTAACTATTAACTATGACGTAACTAGTACTAGTTAGCCTTAGTTACTAAGGCAAACCTCGGTGATTCTCCGCTGCGGGTGTCACAGCGGCTACATGTTCGCCTTGGCGATAAGGGTCAGAAGACCCCGTCGCCGGTACGGTAGTAGCCGATCTCCCTCGCTTCGAAGTGGCAGAAGAACTCTCCGAGGGTGCAGGTCATGGAGCAGGTCGCCCAGTCGTCGTCGGCCTCGCCTCTGACGTCGACCTCGATTTGGGTGCTATCGGGGTCTTCTGGATCGAGGGCCTCGTCGACGTGCGCGATGTACGTACCACGCATGTCATCCTCGTCGACGGTGATGCGGTAGTAGCCCTCGATGTGCATGCTGATAGGCATCACTCACCTCCTTCGACCCAGTCGCGGACGATGTAGGCGGCGTAGTAGCTGTCGCCCCGCTTGAAGCACTTGACGATGGCTGTGGTGCCGGAGTCCTGGAGGTGCCGAGCGAAGCCCTTGGCGAGGTGCTCGTTGGCGCACTCGATGAGTTGCCAAGGCTGCGGGAAGTCCTCCGGTAAGTGGCCCTGCTGGTAGCCGTGGGTGCGAATGTTGATTCCTTCGTTCATGTGGTATCTCCTGGTGAGACGAGAGCAAAAGCACTCTCACCTGCGATTCCGAGTGCTTTTCTCTCTCTCACCTGCGATTAGGAGATACCACGTACAGAACGAAGGGAGCGTAAACAGGCGCAACCACGCAGGCACAGGGTCACGTCCGAGGCTTGCCCTGCCGCAGGTGATGAATGAGTGCCCACGGGCCCGAAGCCAGGGCGTGATCGGTCCTCGGACCCGGTACCCTGCCGAGGCTGTGCTCACGCGGGCGCAGCTACACGACGCAACGCATCGGCCTGACCTGGCGGAGGGGTGAGTGTGCGTCGGCGTCCGGTCTGGCTCTGCGGGATAGGCCAGGTTGCAACGGTACTATGGGCAGCAGCAGCCAGCCAGCTACAGCCCAGCTTGCCAGCTACCAGCCAGCCAGCCACCCACAGCCCCGCTGCGTTCCTACAGCAGGGCTAAGTAGGCTTGGCCTGATGTCTGTGTGGCTCATGCACTTCCTTCGTGCCAGCCCGACTGGGGGTAGGACAGACGCTGCTTGAACATCGTGTACTTCACCTTGAGATCGAAGTACCAGTAGTACGCTCTGAGGATTGGGTCAGTGTCGACCTCTCCCGGGTCGGTGATGAAGCGGGTTGCGTAGGCGTTTGCGAGACGATGCAGCATTAGATAACTCCTGCGTAGAGGGCGAGGACGTAGAGGGTCCAGAAGGTGACTTGGCAGATGATTCCTGCCACGGCGAGTTGTTCAAGGTAGTGGCCGATACGCTCCATGTATTCCTCCTTAGTGTCGAGGGACAAGCCCCTCACTCTGGGCCGGAGGCCAGATGGGGCTTGGCCATCACACTAAGAGAGGGAGACAGAGCGTTACTCTACTGGAACAACCTCGTCTTGGCTGGCGTAATCCGCCATGACACTCTCGGGGTCTGGCTGTCCTGTGTAGTGCAGAGGGCACGTCTCCCACGTGTCGTAGTCTGACAGCCACCAGCCTCTGCCTCGACAGGCTCTGCACTCGTGTGCTGGTTTGTTGGTGTGCGCCTCGACGATGTCGTTGTTCGTCTGGGTCCTGAAGTCACTGAAGCTGTGTCCGTACAGGCTCATGCTGCACCTCCGTTCAGTTCAGCACTGACTTTCACGAGCACATCAGCGTGGCAGGCATACGGCGCACACCAGCACGCCAGCACTTTGCCATGCAACCCGGCAACAGCACGCCGGAACTTCGGGTCGCGTGCGATACGCTGGCGCAACCACACCTCATAACACGCGACAACTCCGGCTCTCCCGTGCGTCTTGCCACATACACGACACGGCTTCCCGATAACGATGGGATTACCGAAGATACTGCCCCGGCCACGACCAACGTACACGTCGAACGCGTTGGTGTGCCGTATATTCACAACTCTGTGGAACTTCATGCCAACCTCCTTGATTGCGAGGGGATAATCCCCTCACCCGGAGGGGGATTATCACAGCGCAAGCAAGATAGAGGTTGGCTGTGACTATCCAGAGGTTGTGATATGTAGAAGCTCCAACGCGCATGGTTTTCGACGGTCATCATGCACCTCCTTCGATGAGTAGACTGATTGCGAATATGGCTATGGATGCTAGCCACGGGATGCCGAAGATGAAGAGGAATGCGGCGGTGGTTTCGTGATTGAAATGTGGGTCGTTCATCATGCACCTCCAAGGTACGGGGACATATCGGGGAAAAGGATCTTCATTCTGCTTCCGTCCCACTTGGAATGGAAGTTCGTACAGTCGAGAGTGTCGACGGTCAGCACCTCGGTGATGAGCCCGCCTCTCGCTGCGGGCCCGTGAGTGAGGCGTTGCAGCGCACCTACGACGCTGCTCTCTGTGTGCTCCTCGGTGTGACTGTCACCGTTGCTGAATGTGATGATCACCTTGAACATCATGCACCTCCTTTGTTCAGGATGCCTACGACCTTGTCCTTGTAGGGGTTGAAGTGAACGATGGGAACGCTCGTGTTCTCGACTGCGTACTCGACTGTCTCGCCAGTGTAGCTGCCCTTGCTGCCGTCCCAGATGGCGATGAGCAAGTCAGCTTGGTCGATGAGGCCCTGGGTGTGACGCAGGTGCAACTCGCGGAAGCTCTCAGGATGGACAGTACGGAGGTCACCTGTGTAAGGGCAAGTCTCCATGTCCGAGTCGAGGTCGTCGATGTTGCGCTCTTGGACGTGCTCCGAAGTATACACGCAGGCAGATGCTTCAGCCATGAGTTCCGCGAACTTGGCTTGAGGGTATGGGTGCCAGCCCTCTCCGAAGGAACGCTGCGGCAGGTACGCCTCGAACTTGATGTCCATCTGGGCACAGACTTTGGCAACGATTTGGTCGACACCCATGTTCATACCCACCATCACTACTGTCTCCTCTGTTGCGTAACGCTCCAGCCAGTAACGAATGTAGTCCTCGCTCCTCTGTACGTACCGAGTCTTAAACCCACCCAGTCTCCGAGGTCCGTGTCCTTTGAATGCGATGCGGTGGAACTGGCGCTTTGGGACTGCTTGGGTTTCTTTTTCAGTGACGTCTGCCATGATGGCCTCCTTTGGTTGTATTTTCCGAGGGGCTCCCCCCCTCGCCCAGACCCTGCGAACGCAGGGCTTGGGGGGGGAGACAATCGAAAATCAACCAGGGGTGTACAGTGTACGGCGTTGCTGTTTAATGAGCACAAGCTGAAGGAAAAGCGTCGTGTCCTCCGGCGTGTTCTCCCTGTTGTTCATCTTCACATGCAGCCCGCTTAGCTTCTCCTTGACGATGACGTCTAAGGGTTTGCGGCGTGCGTCTGCTTCACGTTGCAGTTCAGACTGCAACATCCAGGCTCGCTTCATCTGTCCCATCAGTTCACCCTCCTGTCTAGCAGCAAGTGTTCGAGTGCCTTGACGTTGCCATCGTCGTCGAGTGTGAGGCCCGTGGCGATTGTGATTTCGTCGAGGCTGGGCTTAGCTCCTTCTGAGAAGGCTATCTCTAAGTGGACAGCCTTCCCTTCTGGGATGTCGATAGCGTTTAGGATAGGTACTAGCGCGTTCGATACACGCAAGATGAGTTCGTCGTAAGTCATGTTTGCTCCTGTAGTTTGATTGTGTGGGTGATGGCTTGACTGAGTAGTACCAGGCCGTCGTGAGGGTAAGTGTACTCCGGGTTGAGGTGTTCGTTCCAGAAGTCAATGCCGACAGTACCACCGAGGGGTACGTTTGGTTGGGTAGCTAGCCAGTATTTAATCCCCGGCTTACCTCCTCGGTTGTAGCCGGAGAAGATGGCGTAGACTAGCTCGTCAAGTAGCTGGTCTTCTGGTGCTAGGGTTTGGTCGGGGAATCCTTGAAGGGTGGTTTGTGTGATGATGTAGAAACCGTCTTTGAACAGGTGGTGATGCGTGTCCATTATACTCTTTCTCCTTTGTCCCACTGGATGTGGGCTCTCAAGTCAGACAAGGCTTCTTTCAAGCCACAGTCGTTGCAGATGTAGGTTTCGTTGTCCCTGCGGGACAAGGAGTTGAGATGCTCCTCCTCCCACATGCTCGTGCGCTTACACTGAGGACACTCTTTTGTTTGGGCGTACACCATCATGCTCCACCTCCCGAGATGTCGATGACAACTGCGTCCTCTTCGACGTTCACCATCTTGTGATTACCCATCGCCATCTTGAGAAGGATGCGACCCGGCACGTCCGGGAAGAGTGAGGCTAGGCCGTACAGTTTGGCTGCGATGCTGGCCGCGTCTGGGTTCCACGTGGTTTCAGTGAAGCGCATGAAGTTGTGGAACATGTTAGGCACGGAGAGGAAGTCGGTACTGCTGTACCTAAGGTGCGTGACGGGTTCTTCCTTGGGTGTGGTTGGCTCCTCCTTGGGCGTAGTTGTTTCGTCGACCGTGTGGTACGGGTTCGGCACATATTGGGCGTCGGTGTCACTGAACATGATGTCGTTGTACTGCTTGGCGGCTGCGCGTGCTGTGCGGCGGGACTTGAACCACGAACGGCGACCGTCGAGACACTCAAGCCAGCGTTGCTTTTCGCTTAGCCAGATACTGTAGGTGTTCTTGCGGACGCCGATAACTTTGACAACGACAGCATCGCCGTCGGTGGGGAGTGAGGATGTGTCGGTGGTACTGCGGACGGTGAGCATTTGCTCCTCCTTGATTGGTTTGTTTCTAGGTAAAGGTGAGGCTACCCTTGACGGGTAGCCCCACGGGTTATCCATTTAGCTGGTTCCAACTGATGTACATGCTAACGCAGAGGTAGAATACGATGGGTGCTGCGAGGACGATCGCTGTGGTCATGATGGCTTCTCCTTCTTTGACCCGCTAAGGAGGTGCGCCGCTATCTGTAAACCGATAACGGCGCACACCCAGTAGCAGGTCACGCGCTGGTGACACGGTCTTCGATGTCGACGACGGGGATGTACTTCGGACGCTTCGCGTTAGGCCCGATGAACTTGCCGTGCAGCTTGCCCTTGACGGCGGTCTGCTCGGCAGCTTCGGCGGCCTGCGCGGCTTGCTTGTGGTCGCTGTTCGCAAAGGCGAGAAGCTTGGTGAACTTCACCAACGCTTCTTTCTCTGCGACAGTTCCCGCGCCCTTGAAGTCGAAGCCAGCGAAGCTGTACCCCGGCTTGTCATCGACGGCGTAGGTCCCGCTCTCGCCTTGCTTGGCCACCATCAGGTAGTCAACAGGCGCTGATGTCGTACCTCCCAGCAGGCTGGACAGTTCGTCGTCGTCGAGTTGGAGGTCGATGACTTCGAGTTCCTCTTCCTCCTCGATGACCTCCTGCTCGACCAGCGGTGCCGCTTCGTATGCCTCCATCAACGCCGCGCAAATCTCAGGGATTCGTGCAGTCGGGATGTAGGCAGAGTCGCGCCGAGGTTTCTGGCCGTTGCGACCTGGAGTCTCGGTATAGATGACGGTACTTTCTGGCATATACTTTCCGTAGCGTGCTTGCAGGTCAGCCCTGCGCTCACGCGGCGGCCAGCGAACTACGCCAGTCGTCTTGTATCCATCATCATCCTGACAAACGTCGTTGTTTGCGAAGATGGGTTTGTTTGTGATGTCACTCATGTCGTACTCTCCTTGATGTTGTGATGACGGAACTGTTCTGGCCCCATCAAGCGAAGCTAGGGGGCCAGGTTATTCCGGCAGCACATACAAGGAGAGACACGAGTGTGCATCATAGGCAAGTTCATCGATCAACACCTCTTCGCCCTCGTCCCTCTTACCTTCTTCGTGCTGGCTTAGTCTTCGCCTTAGTCTTAGGCTTTAGGGTTTTTTATAAAAACTAACTAATCATATCCGTGTGGCAAAAAAATAGGGGCTAGCTAAAAGCTAGCCCCTCGTATCCGTGTGGCAAAATAACTAACTCCGAGGGTTAGTCTTCTCTAGTCTATCCTCATGCCATACTCGCTTATACTCTGGATGTTTAATCTCATAGCCCTGCTTAACTATATAATCTAAAGCATCCTCTTCTGCCTGATCGATAGTATCGGGTTCGGTTTCATCCATGATCTCGTCTAACCAACACTTCCAACCTAGACTTTCAGCAAAGCTAAGCGTACCCGCAAAGCACTCATAGTTAAATACCTTAGACATAGTTTCCCTCCCTATATTCTTTTAGTAAATCCTCTAAGTAATCCCACTCGATGTTCGAACAGGTTTCATAATCAGATGCGTCGTCTCCGTTATCAAGTTTACCTGCGTTCAACACCATCTCGATAGCGTCCATCGCTCTATCTAATGTGACTATCCACGTAACCATCACTTCCCCTCCATGTCATAGACGTGGTAGTACCCGTCATGTTCTCTGCTTATAAACAAGTTCTTCTCTTCGTTCTCTTCACAGTACTTGATAGCGTCTTGTATAACTAGGAACTTAGCTACTGATTGAATCACTTTTAGCATCACTCACCTCCCAATACCTTATCTACTAGCTTCTTAAAAACACCATGAGCATAGAAACTCACAGCAAAATCTCTATCCTTCCTGAAACACAACGGTCCTTTGTCTCCTCCACAGTTACCACAGTTAATCTCTTTGCTTAGTTCAGCCGGACACCGAGCCACGACCCGACCCTTAGGTGTCTTTAGTTTCCTTCCCTTAGTCTTAGATGGCATGACTACCGTCGCCGGGATACCTAAATCCATAGCTTCATCCACTTGAGCTAACGAAAAACAGGACTTGTTGGTTACGAAACCTAGCCGCAGCATCTCTCGGATAGTCTCAAGATTGAAGCCCGACAGAGGATAAGATGTATAGGTCCAGGCTAAGTGCTTACGGAAAGCCTTAGTCAACTTGAAGCACTCGTCTCTATACAAAGTAAACTTCCCATCCCCGGGCAGGTCCCCCGCTTGGTCATGACGTATGAGACTCTTAAAGGGTAGTGCTCGTATCTTCTTAGTCAGCGTGTCTAAGTCATAGCCTCGTTCACCCGACGACACTTTGTCCCAGTGCATCTTCATATGAAACTGTTCTGCGTAGCATCCCTTAGGTACGAGCTTACCATTCTCATCCGTCTCTGATTTAAGGGGGCAGGCATCCGAGCAGGACGACCGGCTCGTCGTAGTTACTACGACTCGCTTACCTACCTTAGCGTTCCCACTAGATTCAGTCATATGGTATGTATGTTCTGTTGTTTGCATAGTATCTCCTTGTCTGTCTTTCCAGACGTCTGTCTGGTATTCAGCCGCCGAATAACGTGGTCGTCACAATATGTCACAGCGGCCCATTGTCCAGCTTCGACCGAGACAATGGCCGCGCGTGACATCTTGTGACATGCCCGTTATTCCGGGCAACCATACTCGACTGGCGTCTCGCAAGGAGGAAAGATGGTTGAGACAGGAGAACAGTATGGAACTGGTACAATGTATCGTACCACCAAGTTTAACCTAGCAGACGTCGAGGATTTCGAGACGCTTTGCTACAATGAAAAAGGAGACGTAAGGCTTACAACATCAGCGTTGATCTGGATGCTAGTAGAGATTGGTATTCCAGAGATTACCAAGAAGAACTTCGAGCAGGTCATGGCCCGCATCTTCTTATACCAGTGCGCTCATCGTAGTTCTACTCTATACAACCATGACATGAAGTGTTGGGAGTGGATAACTTGGAAGCACATCAAGAAGCACATCGGGCTGTGGACTGACGCACCTAAACAAACGAGAGTTCAGTACACCAAGAAACTAGAGCGTAGCGTAATCATTCGGTACGGAAACAAAGGGAGGACAGGATGGCGTCGTTCATTCGAGTGACACATGAGGTTGATATACATGATGAGGATTTGATTGCAAGGATTGTAAAGGAGGTTGGAGCAGATAAAGTACTGGATGAGATTGAGGAAGAGATTGACCGTGACGCTATCATGCAGCGGGCGATGTACTGGATGCCGTATACATTCGACGTCTTCCTCAAGTACTTCAAAGAGTACATGAGTAGTATGCACGACAAGCATGTGAATGACTTGTTGACTGTCTTGGTTGAGTTGAAAGAGAAACGTAGAAATGAGAGAGGTTCATAATGCACGCAGTAGAATCAATGATGTACGCAGGAGCAACACCTTGGCATGGGCTTGGTCGTTACGTAGGTGACGATGCCTTGACTGCCGAGGATGCTATCGTAGCAGCAGGTTTGGATTGGGAGGTAGGTTGTCAACCTGTCTTCGCAGAGTATGACAAGGACGGTTCACATATCGAAGTGCCCGACTCGTACGCTGTGATTAGGGACACTGACCGTAAGGTCCTCGGTGTCGTGGGTAAGAACTACACCCCGATTCAGAACACACAGTGCTTTGAGTTCATGGATGAAATCACCGGCCCCGAGAGGCTGGTTCGTTATCACACCGCAGGTTCGTTGCACGGTGGTAAGAAGGTTTGGTTGCTCGCTGAGTTGACTAACCTCACCTTCGCTCCTGTTCCTAACGATGAGGTCCAGCCTTATCTTGCCTTGATTGACAGTAAGGATGGGTCGATGAGCTTGACTGCGTTCTTTACTGGAGTTCGTATCGTCTGTCAGAACACGGCGAACTTCGCTTTGAGCAAGGCGGATAAGAACAAGATGGTGAAGATCCGCCACACTCAATCAGCTATGGTTAAGATGGGTGAGGCTCAACGTGTCCTCGGTCTTGCTGTTGAGAAGGCACAGTCGTACGGTGACGTGATGACTAGCCTTGCTCGTAAGCAGTTTACTCAAGCGAAGTGGAATGATTTCCTTGATAACCTGGTTGGTGAGTTGGTTATTCCAGGTGAAGGTGAGCCTACTCGTGGCTACACTCGACTTCTCAACCGTCGTGAGAAGTTGACTGAGCTGTTTGAGTCGGGGATTGGTACTGATATTCCCGGTGTTCGTGGTACAGCTTGGGGTGCGTACAACGCCATCACCGAGTTCACTACTCACCACAATCAGATTCGTTTGGGCGTGGAGCCCGGGACTGAGGGCTATGACTTGAAGAGAACTGACCGTCGTCTGTCCTCATCGTGGTTTGGTCCGGGTGATAAGATGAACACCAAAGCTTTGGAGCTTCTGGTAGGAGCGTAGTTTCACTGGTCGTCTACCGTCGGGGGTTTTTGTCACTCCTTACCTCGGCGGTAGGCGACCTTTTTCTTGGAGGCATCATGCCTATTTATGAGTACAGATGTACGGACTGTGAGCATCAGTTCGAGAAGCTTGTTCGTAGCTTCTCCCCTGATGCTAGCTGTCCTAAGTGTGAGAGCGAGGATGTAGTCAAGCTGGTTAGCGGCGGTGGCTTCATCCTCAAAGGTGGTGGCTGGTATGCAGATGGATATTCAAAAGGAGGGAAAGATGATTGACGATTTGTTTCAAACACTAGGCGAAGTGCTTAGCCGGACAGGAGTGACCGAACCCGTAGACAGGAGGAAGCTTCAGATTGAGAAGTATGACGACGTACTGTACGCAGACGGTCTGGACTACGCACTCATAGGACATACGATGAACGGCGGCACGATCAAGGCTGTCTATGATTACTGGCGTTGTGTCGAGTGGTTTGCACACACAGGACCTATGACTCGTGTGGCAGCGGTAGAGTACGTAGACTTCAACGTGACCGGGGCCTTCGTCGGACCACAGACACCCATCTTCGTAGAAACTTTCGACGCTGATTGGGAGGAAGAATCACCACCAACCCAGACCGAGCCCAGCCCAGTAGACGCCGAGGCTTCCACTGATAACAACGTAGCTAAGGAGGTATAGCCACACAAAGATAACCGCAGTTCGCTTAGGGCTCATGCGTAGCCACGTAACACATATAGGAGAGACAATCATGAAGACCATCATTCACGTTAACCAGCACATCATCAAGGCCAACAGAAAGAACGGGACCAGCGAGCCCTGTCTTACTGTCAAGACGTACAAAGATAATCGCTATGCGGAGGACGCCATCATTCGAGATAAGGACGGGAACGAAGTTGCCCGGGTAGTTTACAGGCCACACAACCCACTTGGTTGTGGTGCTCACTGTTGGATCGAGACACACCTTGACGTCGAAGTTAGGGTCACCAAGGACGAAGACGAGTTAAGCTACCCGCATGAAGTTCAGTGTCGAGTTGGATCATGAGCCTGACTTTGAAGAGCGGATCATGTATATGGCGCTCTCCGATTTGTTCGAGCTAGACTTAGAGTTTGACGGTGTGGAGGTAGCTTTGCTGGGGGATAAACGAAACATCCTCTGCTGGCTGGCCTTCCACCTTTTACCAATGGATATTATCGAGGCATAAAATGGAGCAGGGTTTTCCTTGGGAAGACCCACGCATCTGTAAGAGAGTGAAGCCCTGGGTGTTAGACGGGTTCCTCACTCCTTACCAACGAGATGCGTGGGCTTGGTTGTATGGTAGAGGAGACGACGGGTCTAACCTGTGGTGGGCGTGTGGTTCAGGTAAGACTCTGGCCGCACTACTATTCTTGGTGAGTGGCCCGGAGCGAGAGAGGAAGGTCATAGTCACACGCTCTCCGACTAAACGTCAGTGGCAACGAGAAGCGGCACAGTACACCGACATGAAGCTGACGATCTTAGAGGGGAAGACTCCGACTCGTATCATGCCTAACGTCGAGACAGTTGTCTTGTCGTGGGCAGTACTAAAAGAGTGGGTACCAGAGTTGAAGCGTTGGATCGGTCGGCGTAAAGCAGCGATCGTTTGGGATGAGATACACAAGGGTAAAGCGTGGCGACGTAAAGAGAAGTTCGTCTCCGCCTCTGGGCGTGTGGCTTGGCGAGACATGGATAACCGTGCAGCGGCAGCGGCACAGCTAGCCCGGGCTACTCAACGTAGGTTGGGACTCACGGCTACCCCTATCCGAGACAGACGTAACGATCTCTGGGCGCAGCTAGATATTATTCAGCCAGACAAGTGGGGGACAAACTGGGATTTTGTACATGAGTTTTGTGACGCTAGGCCCGGAGAGTACGGTGGTCTGGACACGAAGGGCACCAGTAATACTACGAGGCTGAAGAGTCTCATACGCCACGTTTCGAACGTGGTGAGCTATGGTGAGATGTCCAAGCACCTACCTCCCAAGCGTCGGCAGCTTGTTTATTTACCTGCCTCGGACCAAACCCGACCCGCATCCTTTAAGAAAGAGATGAAGGCGGCAGCAGCCCGAGGTAAGCAGGCTTTGTTCGAGACTCACCTACTCGTAGCTGCGTCCAGTAAGCGTACTTGGATAGCAGAAACTGTCCGGGATGCAGTTGAAGCCGGACAGAAAGTGACCGTCTTTACGGGTCGTCGTCAGGACTGTGAGGCCCTGACGAAGTTGATCAAGACCAAGCTCAAATCCTGCGGTGCTCCTGTCTGGTCAGGTCACGGCGGTGATTCTCTAGCTACAAGGGAGGATATGGTCCGTGAGTATGCCGAGTGGAGTGACGGAGGGTGTGCTTTCGTAGGTACTACCGACGCTTTCGGTGAGGCTATCGACGGACTTCAGCACACAGACCTAGCTATCTTTGGGCTCTTGCCTTGGACGCCAGGTGCAGTTACGCAAGCGGAAGGGAGATTCAGTAGGCATGGCAGTTCGCGCCCTGTCTTAATCATGTACACCGTAGCCGAGGGCACGGTGGACGAGCATGTTGCCGACATGCTTTTAGAGAAGTTGGAGGGAGTAGAAACCACACTGGACGATGATGAAGCCGGTGGTGTCGCTCGGACACTATCCGGTATGGATGATGAAGAAACGATCGTGAACTCGATCTTGGAGATGTTCAATGAGTGATGATGTGAAGACAAGAATCCAGCTACGGGAAACCCTAGCTCAACTATTTACCTTGGAGTACGAGCACCTACCTGCGGAGGAACTGTTGTCGGAAGCGGCGGCGTGTTTCGTCGTGTGCTCAATCTTATCTGGACTAGAGAAAGACATCGCTATGGAGATAGCGGCTGGAGCATATGACCAGCTACACGAACACTCTGACACGATCCTCAGTATGAGAGTCGCAGGACCTATCGCAGAAGCATGACTGACAAGAAACATCTCATCGATCCAGGACCATCTCGAAAGGGTTGGCATCGCTTACAGAAAGTACTGCGGTGCCCTCGGTTGTATGCGTTAGCGTACAACAAAGAGAAGGTCATCTCAGCAACCGCTCCAGCAGAGCCTCTTGTGATGGGGTCTGCCCTTCACATCGCGCTAGCTCATCACTATGCCCTTACACAAGACGAGTGGAAAGGACGGGAGGATGAGTTGTATAGCCCCGAGGATGCTGTTGACGAGCTTGCTAGACGCCAGCATAAGCAGCACCGTAAGACTTGGCAGGAGTACTCCGACAAGATCAAGTCAGTCTACTTCCAGTACAAGACTCACTGGGCGATGGAGCGATGGGATACCAAGGCTATCGAACACGAACTGTGTGTCAACATCTTCGACGACGAACGCAACGAAACGTATCTGTACACACAGCGAGTCGATGCCATCTGGATTCATCCGGCAACCCAGAAGGTTTGGTTCATAGACCACAAGACAACCAAGCGATTCACTTCGAGAACTGTCAGTGGGTATTCTATGTCCGGACAGTTTTTGGGCTACCAGATGATAGGACAGGAAATGTTCGGTGATGATTGGGGCGGAGTCCTCCTCAACATTATCGAGTGGCCCAAGGAGGAGGGAGGTCAAGCTTCCTTCGATCGAGTCAACCTAGACCCCGCTCCATATTCGGTGGAGCATTTCAAGAAAACAATCATACATGGAGAAAGGATCATTCGCGATAACGCAAACATCGAACCAGCACTCTGGCCGGGAGCACACCATGAGTCAGCGTGCTGGCACTTTAGGAGATGTCCACACTATGAAACCTGTCAATGGGGAGATTACACATGAAGCTATACACAATCACATACGGAGACTCCAAGGCTGGTAAGACCTTGGCTGCTCTAAGGGCTCACCCTGATGCCCTATTCATAGCCCTGAGGGGGGCTCTGACCTGCGCTAACTACATCGGAGTAGAGCCGACCGTCGCTGAGGTTGGGACGGCTGTAAAGGGCGTCAAGGATATTATTAAGCTGGTTAAAGAAGTCTCACACAAATACCCAGCTATCGTAATCGATGACTTCAGCATCATCGCAGACAAGGAACTCGCTGCCTGTAAGCAGAGCACCCAAGGCTGGGCTGCGTTCGACGTATTCAACAAGCGCATCTATGAGCTACAAGATGTGTGTCGTAACGCTGACTGTCACATCATCAAGACCATGCACCAGCAGTCTCCTAAGGAGGTAGGCCAGTCAGGTCAGAAGCGTTGGATCAAGGGTGGTCCGATGATTGGTGGGTGGCAACTTGTCGAGAAGCTACCCGCTATGTGTGACGTCGTGGCCAGAGTTGTCTACGATAAGTCCAACCCTGGGTGGCCTTACGTCTATCAGACTGGGCCTGACCCCGAGTACACCACGGGAGATAGGCTAGCCATCTCCCCCGAGAAGTTCCCTTTGAACCTACGTGAAATGATGTTGGCTGCTGACATCGACGTCCCTCGTCCCAAAGAGTACGAGCACTTGGACGCCCACGTAGACGCACTTTGTCAAGAGTTGTTGCAGGAGTTTGCCGAGAAGAGGCCCGACGTTAAGCGGGTGTTCAGGGAAGCCTTGCCAAACCTTTCGTCAGTCATTGACGATCCCCGGCATATCCGCTGGGTTTTTGCCGACGCGCTCGATAGAGCGAGTCTTTGTGATCACAACAATAATTTGCTGGATGGATATATCCAGTCTTTGTAGGAGAGTAGAGAAGATGTCTATTGAATTTGATTTTAGCAACGACGGTTTTGACATGCCCCCAGCGGACGCAGGTCACTACAGAGTCAAGATTTCGGAGCTGTCTGGGTACGAAACCTCGAATGGTAACCCTCGGATGAGCATCCAGGCTACGGTCATGGATGGTCCTTTCGAGGGGTACACCATTAAGGACGGGCTGAACTTCCCGGCAGGTCCTAAGGCTCGTGCCATTCGTCGGTTCTGGGATTCGTTCTTCGTGTCCTGTGGCCTGACTCCTCAAGAGGTCCGTACTGTCTTCACCAAGAACTTCGATAAGATCGATGACGCGGTGAACATGGTTCGTGAGGCTATCTTGGGTAGTGAAGCGCATGTGTACTTCACTCCTCGTCCGCCGGACGGCGGCTACTCTAACTGCGACTGGCAGACTCCGGTCGTAGCGAAGGGTGCAGTTAAGGCTGCTAAGAGCCGCAAGAGTTCTGACGACGAGAACGAGGCTCTGAACAAGATCCTTAGCATGTAAGCTAAAACATTATCGGGGGGTGTCTCAATCTCATCAACTGTTGTTACTCCAGTTGTTGAGTAGGATTTTGGTTGGTCCGTGAGGCACCTCCCCTTTTTATAGGGAGAGAGTATGGGATTTGAAAAAGCCCGGTGTGATGAGTGTCCCCTCAAAGCGCACTGGGAGAAGGAGGGCTGTTGGCAGCCTGTTGATTTTGAGATCAACACAGAAGGGGATAGCGTCGTCCTTGTAGGCAACGCTCCATCGAAATCAGATATGAGTCTAGGTCGTCCGTTCTGTGACGCGAACGGGGCGCTAGTACTCGCTGAAGTACAGAAGCTAAAGGGAAAGGGTGCTCGACGGCAAGTCAGTTGGGGCAACCTTATAGGGTGTCGCTGGCCCTTCGACGACCCAAAGACATACCTTGCTAAGCTTAGGCGTATCAACCGGAAGCGTGTAGCAAAGGGGAAGGAGCCCCTGCTCTCCCCCATCGAAGCTTGCTCCGGGCACCGTGAGGACAGACTCGAACCGTTTGATACTATCGTTACAATGGGGAGTTACGCAGCTAAAGCTATCACCGGAGGTAACCCCGCTCTCGAAGATGTCCGTGGCGGTCCTGCGGTTCGAGGGAAGCAGAAGTTGTTGGCGACTTACTCCGCCGAGACTGTAGCTAAACAACCCAAACTGCGTCCGATTCTCGCTAACGATCTGGCGAAAGCGTTTCGGCATCATAACGACACGCTTGAGTGGGTCGACCCAGAAGTCCACTACAACCCGAGTGTCCAGTTTACCCGTGAGTTCTTCGCGAGTGTCAAAGAGGCCGAGGCTCTCGTGACATACGACGTCGAGACGGACGGCGTGGACTGCCTTAACGCCGACCTTAGGTGTATCGGTATCGGTACGGCGGACATGGTTCTCAACATCGCCTTCGTCAGCATTGACGGGTTCACTAGGTTCTACTCCCCGGAGGACGAGAACGACATCAAAGACATTCTCCGGAACGTATTTGAAGACGAGGAGATCGTCATAGCGGGGCACAACTCTGGCTACTTTGACCGCATGGTTATCGAACAGCACCTTGGCGTCACACCAACCCCATCGCTGGATACCCTTCTTCTTCATAAGCTTGGAGCCTCCGAGTACAGACACAGCCTCGGATTCGTAGGGTCTGTGTTTACGGATGTTCCATCGTGGAAGGCTGACCACACGGGAGTTCAGGCTAGGACGGACGAAGAGCTTCATGCCTACTGTGCGACAGACGTGGCTGTAACTGCCAGAGTCATCGCCCCACTCAAGGATCTTGCACGGAGACGAGATCAACTTAGGCTGTACAACTTTGACAGCCGAGTGCAGGGGCTCTGCGCTGGGATGCGTCGGCTGGGCATTCGTGTTGACGAGGGTCGTCGTTACGAACATCAGGGTCAGCAGACAAACCTGGCGGCTAAATGGTTGAGAGTACTTCATGAATACAAATCTGATCTGAATCCTAACTCGAACGCGCAGATCAGGGACATCTTATTCGGGAAGTGGAACCTACCCGTATACGACTACACCGCCACAGGGGATGTTAGCGTGAGTGCGACAGCGTTGCGTGCTCTCGTCGTGAACCCCATCGTGGATGATAACCAACGCAGATTCATCAACGCCCTTCGGTTCTATCGGCGGGCACAGAAACTCTTGTCTACCTACCTACTCAAGTTAGCCCCGGACGCAGGTCTGGTAAAGGATGGCTATGTCTACCCCGACTACAATTCACATGGAACAGTTACCGGACGACTCAGTTCAAGTAACCCTAACTTCCAGAACATCCCGTTCAACCTACGTAATATCTTCATCCCTCCTCCGGGCTGCGTCTTTGTGGGTGCAGACTACGATCAACTGGAACTCCGTTTTGCGTCCGCCTTGGCTGGGGCAAACCACTACCTCGATGCTTTCGAACTCAAGGAGATCGATCCCCATAACCTTACCGGAGAACTTATGTTCGGAGCCTCCTTCTGGGAATCAGAGGGCGGTCCACCTACAAAGATGGGTAAAGGAAAAGGACAGTTCAAACAATTGCGTAACCTAGCGAAGACCATATGCTTCGCTAGTCTCTACGGAGCGTCCCCACCTAAGGTTCACGAGATCATCTCACGGGCTGAAGACGGGGACGGGAAGCTCCTATACGCTGATATGAACCTACGACAGATTAGAGCCCTCCATACTCGGTGGCTCAAAGCTGCCCCGGAGTTCAAGAAGTGGTGGGGCAAGACACTAGAAACCTGCCGACGTCAGGGCTACATCGAGGAAGTAGTCCTGGGTCGGCGCAGATACTTTGCTAAGGAGGATTACAACGCGATTCTAAACTTCGGTGTTCAGGCCGGAGGGTTTGCTGTCGTGGCTCAAGCCATGCTGGACTTGGTGGATAACCATCTCCCGTTTGACTTTGGTCAGAAGACAGGGCTTGTCAACCAACTGCACGATGCCGTCGTGTTCGCTGTGCCTGAGAGTAAGGCCGACGACGTGAAGGACATCGTGACTGAAGTGCTAACAACGAAGGTAGATGGTCTACCTGTGTCGTTCACTGCGGAAGCGGAGATCGGCACGAACTGGAGGAAAGTATGATTGAAGCTATCGAATCAAATGTGAAGGGAGTTATCCAGCAGACGTTCTACTCTAAGTACGTAGCGTTCATCGGACGTAACGGGTCGGGCAAAAGTTCGTATGTCCACAGCCTAGAGTTGGCGCTGTTTGGTGCGGCGTTTGACGCCAGCAACAAAGACGTGAAGCAGAAGAAGCGTCTGAACATGATGGCCACAGGAGGTCCAGTGTTCGCTAGTGCCCGGGACTCGGAGACGACACACCACATGGGTGCAGGTACCGAGTATCTAAACGCGGTGAAGCTGGCCGAAGAAGCTATGGCCGGAGGCACTCTGGCCCTAGCTAGGTTCATCTGTAAACATAGCTCGGTGGCTCCTCGACATGACTTAGACATCGAGGTAGCTCATCCTCACTGGGAGGAAATCTCAGGTAAGCTAGGGCGAATCGACGGGCTCCTTACGCTTGAGCCCGTGGTGAACAAGAGCCTGCGACACTACCGAGACAAACTAAAAGAGGTGGAGATCGCAACCAAGTACATCAACCACGAGCCGGACAAGCTCGCGCTAGCCTCTATCATGCTGGACTCTAAGGAGCGTATCGAAGCCTGTAAGCAGGCCGCGAGCGACATTAAGAAGGGGTTGATCTCGATCGCACTGGAGTTGACAGACGACTCTTGTCTACGAGACGACATGGAGCGGTGGCTTCCAGAGGGGATGGGTGAGCCTGAGTTCCACTGGGACGGGACTAACCTAGTCCTGGGCTTTAAGGGTCGTCCTGTGCCTTCTGGAGCCGAGACTGTGTGTCTCGCTGTGGCCCTTGCTGCTGCGTTGCTGCCGTGGGATAAGAGCATTTTCATCTATCCTGATCGCGCATACGACTCTGTGACGTTAGGTAAGATCATGCGCGTGGCGCGAACGATTCCTGCTGCGGGTGTATTTATCCAATGTATTTCAGAGCCTGTAAACTACGACGCGGAGAGCCTCGGATGGCACGTGATTCAGACCGACTAACAGAGAAGCTTTGTTCTAACCTAGAAGGCTGGATGAACTATACCTACGGGAGTCAGGTGGATTTTCCACCTGATGTCCCGGGTGTACCTAGCTCACTGATTAGATCGGGGACCAAGGAGATAGACTGCTCGACCTTCACATGGTCTATCCTAGCTCAGGTATTTCCTGACGCACCGTGGTCCCTGGATTACTATAAGAAGTGGCAGATGTGGGAACGCAACGACATGTGGGGTCCGCTTAAAGCGGCTGAAGAACTAGGGATTACGAATGAAGAACACGGTGATGGGTGGTATCTGTATCAAGTGTGGAAGGGCGAGTGGGAAGGGGGACACTCCTTCCTTGGTTTCTCCCATAAAGGTCGACTGCTTGTGCTGGAAGCGACGAGGAGCCGTCGAAACGGCATCGACCACAGCGGAGTTGTGTGGCGAGGCATCGGGCCAGCCTCACCGAGACTGCCCGAAATGCCCGAGTACTGTGAGCACGAAGCTACTAGAGGGCTGACCTTCGGTAAGGTCAAGCTCTCTTAGTTGTAGACGAACGTAAGTCCGCATGTTGCGGCGGGCGCAGCAGGACTACCAGTAGCATTACTAGCTGTCCTCGTAGCCACGTATGAGATGCCCGTTCCCAGAGCGAGGCCCATAGGAATAGAGACGTACTCTTTCGTAGAAGCCGCAGCCTTGACAATAATCGAGGGCTCTGTCGTCCCCAGGGTCACAGAGGTGGCCTCGTAAATCTTGAGGTAGACGACCGTCGCGTTAGCCGTGTTGTCGAACTCAATGTGAAAGATTGTACTTGAGCCAGATACCGCGTTGACGGCGCTGTTGGTAACCTCTGTGTCAGTGTACCGTTTACCGCCAATCGGGTTTGAAATAGTAACCGTTGTCGTAGCCATCTAGTCCCTCACTTAAACACGAAGAGTAGGTCCGCATACGCGGCACCGAGGTTGCTTCCCTTGGTTGTACCTGCACCCTGGCTGGCGCTGTAGCCTAGCCCATTAGCAAACGTGAGGCCCTCTGGGAACATGAACACCTGCCGTGTATTGGTAACCACACGGAACTCAAAGTCCGGGATAGTGGTCCCGTTGGTCACCGCCGCCACGGTATCGTACAGCTTGAGGTACCCGCTGGATGAACTCCCTGCGGTGTTGTCCACGTAGATAGCGTATAGCTTACCGGAGGTACCCGCAGCATTGTTCCGAGCGGTAGAACCATTGAGCCCTGTGTCTTTGATGTACCGGAAGTCAATCCCGGTAAACTGGTTGTTGACTGTGATTGACATTTATCAGCCCATGATCTCGTCGAGGTACTCGCTGATCTCCTCAAGAAGAACTGCGATAATCAGGTCCCGCTCACGATCGCTGATCTTACCGTCGTCGGAGAGAGCAGATGTGATCTCCCGACCAACCCGAAGGATGCGAGAAGCGAGTGCGAAGATGTTGAACTTACCTTTCTTAGCCATGTTAGTCTCCAATAAACTGTTTCCAGCCAGTCTCGAAAGCGATTTGTTCGGCGGGATCTTGACCTTCAATAACCCGTCCGTCATAAACAAGCGAGCCATCGTATATAGGTAGTACCTGCATATGGACTTGCTCGGTCTTCTCATCCAGTGTAGCCACTCCGCAGCCTTGTTGCCAGTCCGGAGATAAACTAACTCCAGGAACAGTTCCGTCAACACGACATAAACAACCTGGGCTCATAGCTGTAATCACGTTTCTTCCGAAGGGCCCGTGGAAGGTTTTCTGCATCATCTCTACTTTATGTACGTGGCCGTAAACTTCTGACCAGCGAGCAGTCTTAGCGATAGCCATCGCTGTAGCCCCGCCGCCGGACCTGACCTTGTTCCCGTGAGTGATGCGGATTCGATCCCAGAGCCACCAGTCAGCCCCGTAAGGGCCGACGTACTCTATGTCTAGGTCGTCCAACCTGAGGAGGTTCCGGATACTCAGGGCGGGGGACTCCTCAAACACTTTAGTTAAGTACGTAGCTTCCGAAAGCTTTTCGACCATAGCCTTCTGCATACGCTCTTCATGGTTACCCGCCATATAAACTATCTTAGCGGCGGGAGCCGACGATCTAATCTCGGCTAGCCACCAGTACAACTCGTCGATCGTAGGCTGTGTGGTCTGCTTATACTCTGGCTTACGAGGAAAGCGTGTACTCCAGGGGGCGAAGTCAACCATATCCCCCAGCAAAACTACATAATGGGGATTCACCTCACGGATAAACCGGAGCACAGCATCCATAGCTTTCCGGTCGTGCATGGGCTCAAGGTACGTATACCTGTTCCGCCACGCAAACCCGGCCTGCAAGTCAGGGACGATAACTGCCTGCTTTAAGTTAGACTTGCGGGCGGGGTGATCGATCTTAGGTATCACCCGAGCAGGTTCAGCCGGACGATAAGTAGCTTCGATACGTCGCTCTAGGTTGGCCTTGACCTGATGCAGCGTAACCTTCCGCATCGTGTTCCTGACCTTGTGGGCTGTCTCCCAGGCGTTCGCTTTCCAACTGGTGACGTACCACTCTTTCTTATTTACATGGGCGACTTTAAGTAGGTCGTCTAGGGTCTTAATAGACAGACCTTTCGTGGAGATTTCCCGCTCAAGGGGGTTAGGGCTGTAGTCCTCGATGCGGGTCGCGGGGTTGGAGCGGCCTGTTTGGTCGCCCTTAGGAAGGTTGAGTTCCCTGATGACCTTCCGCGCCTTGTGTTGCGTGACGTACTCGCCGGTCCATTCGGTGAGCATCTCAGCGATCGCACGTCGGCCCGGGGTGTACTCAGCGATGTCGCACGCCTCCCTCAGTTTAGACCCGTATTTCTCAGCTAACTCTTTATAGCTGGCCATTCAGATCCCAAGTGAGGGTTTAGTCTACGGAAGGGGCTCGATGTCGAGGATAGCGGTAACCGAAGTCATTAAGGTAAAGTTGAAGGCAGACCCGTCCCCGCTAAGGGTAAGGTAGAGCGTTCCCGTTCCGTTTGCGGGACCAAGCGTTGTACCACTAACATCGTACATAATCGGGGAATCGTCAGACAGCGCGTCAACGCTTCCCTGCGTCACCAAGCGTGACCCCTGATTCTGCGCCAATACCACACCCACGACGTAGGTGCTTCCAGCAAACAAGTTGGTTCCGCCCATGTGATCTGCGTGATGCAGCGAAAAAGGGAACTGCGCGACAATCCCGGTAGCGTCACTTGCCGCCGTCTGGTCTTTGCCCGCGCCCCCGTCAGAGGTTGTGTGCAAGTAACAAGCGTCTTCGTGAGAAGTGTTCGCGCCGAAGTTCTGCCCGTCTACGAGCATAATGACGGCTCGGTGAACAATCCCACGGGTAGGCACGTTCGTAAACGCCCACGTATAAGTAGACGCCGAAGTCGCGTTGGGCAAGTCACCAACGGTAGCCGCCGAAGAGAACTGAAGCCTAGACGTTGTAGTTGAGCGCGGCATTCAGGCCCCCTTAGTTAGGCTCGCCAGGACCTTCCCCGGTGAACAACCAAGCACCCGTAGAAGCGTGGTCGGTAATGATGGTACCGACCTTACGGTCTTCCGAGCTTCCGGGAGCGGAGCCAAACGTATGGGGAGCACCAGCATCTCCGAGGTAAACCCAGTCCCCGGCAGAACCGGCAGATGTGTCCACGCCCGTAACAAGCCTCCACGGGAGAACAACACCAAAGGAACCAGAGGCGATAGCGTGCTTGGCAATAAACAGTCGGCCCCGACGAGTTGTCGTTGCGTCCTTGTCCGCCTTAGACACAACCATAAAGGGTCCGTCGTAACTCGTTGCCGCAACCATATCTCCGGAAGCGATAGCTTCCCCGGCCTTGACCTTAACGCCCTCACTATAGTTATAGTCCCTACCGGGCTTGATATACTTCTGCTTGATGTTCGCCATCTGTGTCTCCTAAGACTTACTGCGGCCCTCGGCCTGCTTGATTGTTATTCTTATTGGCCCACTATGTCAACTGTTTCAGTGGCATTTGCGTCGGCTATACTATCAGCCATAGCAAGCAAAGCGTTGTTGCCTAGTAGCCCGCCGAGTACAGTGAGGATCATAATCAGGGTCTGGGGGTGCCGGATAGCAGAGGTAATACTCCACAAAGATCGCTCGCCCATTTCGTTTAAGCGGGCCTCGATCCTGTCTAATGAGCTAACCGTATACTTCTGTTCCGTCTGAATGACAGCCACCGTTTCTCGGATACCACCGACCTGTTCTTCTAGGTTTGTAACACGTTGTTCCAATCCGCTCATCGTCGCCTCTGTAAATCCGTTCTATCTTATTTTTATTCGTCCAGCCACTCCGGCTTCACCGGGGCTGTGATGCCCTCGACTTCCTCGTCGTATACTTCTTTCATATAATCCGCCCACGCCTTATCTAGCTTCAGGTCTGACTTGTGCTCCAGGTCACGTAAATGGCGCTCCTGCCCCTTGAGTCGAGCCGTGCGCTCTTGTTCCGTACTGATCAGCGAGTACCGATAGAGGTTAAACACCGTGCGTGCCGCCTCAGCCCGGACACGGAAGTCCTCGTCAGTCTCTACGAGAGCTTGAATTTTAGCCGACGATAAGTCTCTCTCCCCGGTAACAAGGCCCAGATATACGCGAAACATATCTGATTCTTTGCCGATTCGATCGACAAGAATCTCTTTTGTGGCCCAGCCCAGCACCCCCATCCTATACCTTGTACGTGTCTCGCCCTTATACTCGTACGTTTCGATCAAACTATCCTCGATATTTACCCCAAGGCGACTCAACGTATCAAGGGTTTCTGTGTTCCCGACAGCGGCGCGCCGCCCATACGGGGACAGGGGCTGAGGCACACCCGCCGCTAGCGAGGAGATCCCCATCATCGCCGCTTCCGTAAAGGGGTTCATATAGCTCCCCACAAATTCAGTAGACTCCCGCGTCCAAATCTCTGGGTTCACCGCGTAAGGGATATACTCTCCCCGATCAGTCATAAGCTGTAGTCCGTACACGGGGATGGCCAAGATCATCTCCGCTGCCGTTAATGCGGAGTTAAGATACTCAAGCTGTGAAATAAGCGGAAGGGTGGGGACGATAAAGTCCATCTTACGTCCCGTAGCTCGCCAGTATCTTTCCATCTGCCCTGCGGAGGCTCGCTGTGGCATACCGATAATAGGGTATTTACTAAGCCAACTGCTAATATCCCCACGCTGCGCGGCGATCTGAATCTCCTCCGGCGTCTGCTCCTCTACCGGAGACGGGGCCCACTGTTGTGGTTGTGTGAAATACCTAGACATGAGCCGCAGGCGTTGGGCCCGGGTGCTGAATGTGAGGTACCGGTTCGCGTAGTTGAGCATCTGCTCGTCGAGGGTACGCCCCAAGCTGGACATCTCGGTGAAGGCGTCCGCGACTTGCATGAATGCGTTCTTGTGGAGCGTGTAAAACAGGAACACGCTGCCGAACCATTTTTTCTCCCACTCCGATACCGAATCAGTCCAGTTGATCAGCGTTCTATCGAGCATTTTTTGTGCGTCTTGAACCGACATACGCTTGTGAACCCGGTAATACCAGTAGGTTACGGCCCGCATACGGCCCACGGCGTCTTGGATTCCGATCTGAAACTGCCTATGAATAGACCGATACGAAGTCGTCCCCATAGCTACGGCGTGGTCGTACCAGTTCTTCGCGTCTCGATCGCGGAGCAGCCGTTTCGCCATAGAATCTGCTGCCTTACTATAGTCTTCCAGCCCGATCCACTCCCGAGCGCCCGCCATCTCCGCTTCTGCCATCAACTGACGGTACGTAACTGGGACACCCTTCTCCATAAACGCCACATCATCCGAGGCTGCGTAAAACTTGTTCCAGTTTCGGTCCATAAACGCCGAAGTAAAGGTCGCACCCGGTAGCTTACCCTGCCTCGCGGCCCTGGCTGTGAGGTTAAAGAAGTGTTTCTGTACCACGTTGCCGACGTACGGAACCATAGACATCCCGCCGACCAAACTAAGCGCCGCGCCCTCTAGCCCGTGGTAGTAGGAGAGGTTGACCGCGTCCTGGAACCACTGAATCGGCACGTAGGCGAAGCGTGGGATCATGATCCCGAATAGGATGCTTTGTCGCCACGCTTTGAGCGATGCCTGAATCGTATTTTTGGTCATAAGCATCGACTTTTTAAGGAACGAGCTATCGGCCAGCGGGACAACTTCGTTATACCAGTCGTCGAAAACCTTAGTCAGCTTCTGGATTTCCTCGGTCATGCTCGCCGCCAACTCATACGGCATCGCCTTGAGCCCTCCGGGGCCGTGCCCCCGTAGAACCATCGCGGTGTGCTGGTTACGCACGATCTTAGCCTGATCGTTAAACCGCTTCTTAATTCCTGGTGTAGCGAACGCCTCAAACCCCCACCGGGCCGAACCATCGAGAGCGTCGAACCAACTGATTCGAATGTCCCGCCTAGCGATAGTATCGAACGAACGTACCTCCCCATTTGTCAGCGTAACTGTACGGGCTTTTTCATTTACTGACACAATCTGCTGTGCCGGAGCCTGTCCGAGGTCGTTCTTCCACGCTGCTTCCCACTCAGGGTACCTCGCCCACAGTGCGTGGAGTTCTTCGTGTTCTTTTTTATACCCGACAGCTTCCCGCCACCAAGGATGCCCTGCTTTGGCCTGCCTTGGGGCATCTTCTGGCTGCGCTCTTGGCATAGGTTCGATCCGAGCGCCGGGGGCACGTCCGGGGTGGTACTTAAAATCTCCTAAGTTCCTGAAGAGGGCCGAGAAAAGCTCCGTCTCCTCCATGTCTACAACCCAATCGCCTTTCGCCCACGGCCTCGCGGAGCGGGACGCGGTCATTTCCGCTAAATCTGCTCCTCGGAAGTCACGGTTAACAAAGTTCATATAATCAGCGGTGTCTGCGCCCACAGTCTTCATCCCCATAGACTGCCTAAGCGACATATCCAGCAGTTCGGTGGAGGCCCCGGCTAGGAGGAGTCGAAGATGTTTCTCCCTAGAGTCCGCGTACCGGGCCCCCATTTCGCCGCCGACTTTTTTAGCCACGGGGAACAACGCGCCGCCCGATTCCTTCAATACTTCTTCGCTGCGACCGTGCAGGGTGATCCCCTCAAGGATCCTTTTTTCTAACAGATTAAAAAGTTGTTTATCTGTTTTGGCGTTCGCAGCTTGGCTCGATAGCTCCTCCCAAGGGAACTTTCTGTACACATATCCTCGGATCTCTTCCAGCAACTTCGCGAGTTCGTCTCCTTTGGGTCGTACTGCTCGATTCTCATCGATATACGCCTTGATAATAGACGTTATGATCATGCTATCTTCTGACGTTTTCGGAGAGAGGCCCGCCTCGCGGTACGCAGCCTGACCCTTGTACGTGAATCGCTCTCCCTGCAACTCCCGTAGGCCCAGACGGATGAGCGATTCGTTTAGATCTGCAATCGCACCGATGGTGAGCTTATCTACCCCAAGATAAGGAAGTGCCTTCTGTAACGTGACTTTCTCAGCGACCCCGGGGATCTTAACCTTCACCGCGTACTTGCTGGAGATGACGTGCATCCCGCCCCCTTGCGAGAAAAAGTCAAGAATGTCGTCAAAAGCTTTGTCGATGTCGGGAGCGTGCTCGATCAACAGGTTGACCGTGGTATCAATCCCCCGCATACGGCGTCTATGAGAGCGAATAGCGAGTTGAACATTCTCATGAAACTCAACCGGATTTGCTTTTACCCACCGGTTAAAAACAGGGTACCGACTTAAAGTCCTTTGGGTGTTAATTCCTACGTGGGCGAGCCATGTAGCCCGTGACCCGTACCACTGCTTCCACGCGGCGTACCACTCTGCGTTATGCGCGGCAGACGGAAAGCCCCGCTTGGAGGCGATGTTAACCGCCTGTCGCTGTGTAGCGAGGATAAGATCGCGACGAGCTTGGGGAAGGCGTTGCTCCCTAAACGCATGGAAAGCAGAGTCTGGGTCCGCCCAAGTTGTGCGGATCTTCTCCGCCGTATACATTTTTTCTAGGTCCCCGGGGGCCGCGCCCTGGTCGTGCCCGACGAACTTTCGGACGGCTTCGTTAACACGACTTTCCGGCTTAGCTAGCGCCCGGAGGAAACCCTCTGCGCCGGTTCCCACCCAAGAGTCGGCCAGAGCTTTGATGTCTGCGTTATCAAGCTTACCCTGACGAGCCGACGATTCGCCAACATGGAATAGGCTGTCCACAAGGTCTGCCATTCCGCGTGCCATACGCCGGTTCGGGTCTTTGAGGATTGTTTCTGCGGTCGAAAGCATAAGTTTTGTGACAGCACTTTCCCCTTCGAGTGCTTTTAGCTCCGCCAGAACTTGTTCGAGTACTTCTCTTGCTTCCGGCGTGCCCAGTGCGCCTCCGAGGCGCGGGTTCCGAATACCCACAGACTCGAATTGCTTAGTAATTTGCTCAACAAGGCTCTCCTTAGCCGCCTCGTACGTTCGCCGTGCCTGCATATAGACTAGCTGTCGCGTCCGTGCGCTCTCTGTCATGTGCCGTAAGGTCCGGTAACCCTTCACAGCAGCAGGCTCGGATGCGTATCGAGTCAGGGCGGTGAGAACGAACTCCTTAAAGCCTTCGTCGGTGACCTTAATTCCTAGCTTTCTTAACGTATCCCCATAATACTTTAGGAAGTCTTCAACGGGCATCTCGTTCCGGCCCACGCGCATCGCCGCCATAAGCATATCAGGATCATCGAGAGCGTCGTAAAACCGCGCCACTTTAGGATCGACCTTACTCAAGTCCGGGCCCATACCTAAGATTCGGAGTGTCTGAACCATGTTTTTCACGTTGTTTTTCGCGAGTACAGTGGCTTCTGCGGCAAGTTCATACGCGGTCTTTTTGATGTTAAGCTCATCGATTAAGACTTTTTTACTGTCTTCGATGTACTGGAGGCTCTCTCGGAGAATGAGCCGCTCATCGACCGCCTCCTCGATGTCCTTCAAGCGATTTGCTAGCGCCACTTTGTTTCGGTCAACGGTATAAGTGGTATCCCCCAGCCGAGCCTGAATCATACGAAGTAAATCGTCTATCCGGGCACCTTCACTTAGTCCTTGAGAGCCGAAGAATCGTGTCACCCCGAGGTTGAAGATCGCCTCACCCGCACCCGAGACATCTTCAGACATTTTGCTCACACCATAGATATAAGACTTAAAGTCAAAGATATTTACTTCGCCATTATCCAACGCTGTCTTCCAGCGGTCGATGGTAGGCGGCGCGTTTGTCTCGGTAATGACCTTCCGAACAAACCGCTGCGTACGCAAAAACCCACGTTCAGACTCTTTTCCCCAGTTGATAGCGTTAAAGCGTGCGTCATACTCTGCCCGCGCCCCTGACGTTAGTGAGGGACCCCCCAGGTTCTCGATAAGTTTGTACCCACTGACACCTAGAAGATCTTGAGGACGAGATCCCGCCGCTTTTCGGGCTCGGCGTGCGAGCGCCTTCGCCCCACTATACCCGTAGACACCCGCGAGGATACCGTCGAACTCCCAACCAAACTGCAAGATAACCGCCGACGCGCCAATCGCGTCTTGAAGCGAAATGTACCCCTCCTCTTCTTCGCGCTTTTCCTGAAACGAAAGCAGGGGCTGATTACCATAGTGGAGCTTAATTGGATCGATGGCCCACGGGGCCCTGATGGCTACGGGGGGGATCCAATCAAAGAAAGCGTCCCCAAACTCTGCGAAATAAGTTCCCGCATCAAGGTGCTGACGCGTAAGCCGGTCCAACGTCCGAGGTTGACCCATATTCTGAGCCATCTCAAGCGCGTGCCACGTAGCTTTCTCGCGGTCGTTGAGGCCCAACTTATCCATGTCTTGATCGGCCCACTTGTGGCGGGCGAGGACAAACGACGTCGCTAACGCTTCTGACGGAGCAAACCGGATGATCCAATCAAGTGCGCGTAGCGGGCTGATGTTGGATACGAAAGCATCCGGAGATGCCCAGTCGGCGGCCATCTGGCCGAACAGGCCCTCGGCGCGGTCGTATTGTACGACCTTACCTCCACGGGTGACTGTCCCCGCCATCCTTCGTGTAGGCATTAACGTGGCCAGCCACGTTTTTATAAACCGAGCAGGCACAGAATAAGACTGATACTCGCCTGCGGGGCGGGGGTCGGGGGGGAGCGCATTGAGAAGTTTTCCAACCTCGGTAACAATATCCACGCCGTGCAAGATGTTGCCGATCTTTTGGAGTCGAGCGGGATCAAAGTCTTTTTGGCTCAGTTCTTCGACTAGGTCTTCCCGACCTTGTTGCGCGGCCATAAGAAGAAGGCTCTCGCGGGTAAGCTCAACGGGGAAAAACGTCCCTACTGTTGGTGGAGGTTTGATGTACTCCCCAGTTTCGGGGTCTACCTCTAGCGTACTTCCTTGCTTTCCTGCGATACCCGCTCGCAGCGGGTTGATCGCCCAGCCGAGGTTAGCGAGGTGGCCCGCGAGGACTGCGGTTCGACCAAACCACCCCTCTCCCCGGTTATACCGTAGTAGCGCTTTATTCGGATCTGTGTGGTGGACGAGCCCGCGCCCCAGGTTTTTGATCGGGGCGATCTCTTTCGACGCTCGATTCTCTGCCCAGAGATTAATCTCTTGGTTCTGTTCCGGTGTTAGTTGGTGTGGATTTAGGCCCAGGTCAAGGGCCCTCTTCTCCGCGTAATCTAGGATAAGACCTTGTTCGATCTCGTCGAAGTCAACCGAGATGCGCCCGTCAAACGACTCATACAGCGGTGCCATCGCGTATCGAGCGAACAGCCCCTCCATACCCTCGATTTGTCTCCCGAAAGCATCTACGGCAGTTCTGTTATTTTCCCATTTCTCGGTAGCACGGGCCCACTCCCCTTCTGGGAGAACGCGTTTGATGTCTTCGACTGAGGCGTCCGTCCAGCCCTTAGACGACTGCCGCAAGATCCGGGCAGGAACCCGCACCCGGTATAGCTCCCGAAGAACAGGGTCGTTCATAGAGTTTGAAAGCTCTTCGTTCGTCTCTTGATTAAACCGAGGGACTACCCCGACAGCCTGTCCCCGGAGTGTGCCGACAAAAATGTCGTCGAAGTTTCCTTGAGCGACCCTATTTTGCACAAGCGACTCTACGTTGGCCGTGACCTCGTCCCGCTTCTCCTGTCGGGCGGCTAGATTTTTATATAGGTCGTCGGTATCTTCCGCACGAAACCCGAGTTTCTCCATAGCGTAAAAATTGAGGATGTTCGCTACGTCTTTATTCCGCTTCCCTTTGCCGACGAAAAGCGGGTTTTCCGGGTCGGAATCATCGTTAACTTTTTCGGGGTCCAATGCGTACGATAGCAGCCAAGCTTCAATCTCCGCTTGGCTCGATCCCTCTCGACGGTAGTTCCTAGCGACCTTGTCGAGATACTCGTGTTGTTGCTCTTTCCAAGTCTTACTCTTCAGCCAACGAGGGTCCCAGATACGCTCCGTGACTAGGTCTGGGTCCCACTTAAACTCCGGACCACCTGGGAGGGCGGCCCAACCAAGCTTAGCTAACCCTTTTAGGTCCGCGTATCCCCCGCCCCACCGCATGTCCTCCGCGACTTGTTCTAGGTCCCCTTTCTGGTGCGACAGGTCGCTCGTTTCCTTCAACACCTCTTCGGCTAGAGCTAGGTCGGGGGGCCCCGGGTCGGGAGTTTTAACCGGCTCTGCCGCAAGGTCCGAGGCGAAGTCCCGCTTATATCCCCCTGCCGGGAGCGACAGTGTTGGGAAATCATCAGGCATAGTTTACTTCCCGGTTTCGTCGGTAGCAGGAGTCTCACCCACCTTGGACTGCTCTGTACCCGTCGCAGTACTTTCGTTTGTATTGTCTCCGAGCGCGACTGCCGAGTCCGACACGTCGGGATTCTCTAAAGCATCCTCAATTCGGTTGTTCTGCTCGCGTTGAATGTCATACAAGGTCTTGGCGAAAATATCCCGCTTATACCCGCCTTTTGCTTTATGCGCTTGCTTTGCTTTCTGGATGTCATAGACGTCAACACGCCGCTGAAAACGGGCGTGTCGGGAGGCAGAGTTAGCTATCTTCCGCATAAACTGGCGAGCACTCAACCCCGTATCAGCCTGCCCCCGCTTAAAGGAGTCAGACCCCGTAATCGCATGACCAAGGCGTGAGGCCCGGGAGAGCTGTCCCGTCCGAGGATTAAAGGAGGTTTGGTTATACGTAGCTAAGTTTGTCGCGATCTTATCCGCAGAGGAACGCTCGACGTCTGAGAGCCCGGTGCTGCCAACAATGGAAGTCACGAAGTGGTTCAGTGTCTCGTGATCTCCTTCGTTGAGCGCACGGAAGAAACCAGACAACTCTTTCGCCCGGGTTAGGTTGCCTGTTTCTTTTAGCCACGCGAGCAAACCGAGGTTATCCGGGTCCTCCCCGGTGTACAGCTTTTGAAGCTTTTCGGGGTCTAGCGCCAACTGAAAAGACATTAGATCTTGCATCGCTTTGTTCGTGTCGTACGATGTACTTGGGTCCAAAAAGTTAGCTTCGATGTATTGATCGATCTTCTGTAAGGCGGTCTGACTCCCAGAAAGGTCGTTAGCATCGATCTCCCCCGCCCGGAAAGCCTCGATGGTTCCTTGGTCTGCGTGGGAGAACGTGCCCATGACGCCCCCATGCTGGTTGGTGATGTGACCCGCCGCCTCTTCGACTGTATCGTAACCGATAAGGTCTTTTATTTTAGTACGTTTTTTCCCGGGGGTGTTGGCGTATTGATCGATATATAGCTGAAGCTCTTGTGGATTAAACGACGCCAAAGCCAGCGTCTGTCCTGCGGCACGATCGCGGTTCTGTTGTTTGTATACAGTGGCAAACTTCGACGCAAGCTTCACCCGGTACTGTCGATCTAAGTCCCCGGGCAACGTCCCTTTAACTTCTGGATCATCGAGAAGTTTTAGGGCGAACTCCCTACCTCGCTGATAGTCGTCTTGCATATCTTTGATTGAAAGTCGCGTTTCCGTCATCATCTTTTCACGGAGAGCGCGGTCTTCTTTCAAGGCGGAATCCTCTGCATCAGCGAGGGCTTTGAAAGCGTCGTAGCGAACCTTTCCGATGTCTGCCTCTTTTTTCGCCAGAGCTTCGATATACTTCACCAGCGTCTCTGCCCGCTTAGCCTCGGCTTCGAGGATTAGGGCGCGATCTCGCGAGGACAACTCTTCGGGCACGGGGGTCCCCCCCAGACGTGCCCGCCGCTTAGCGGCGCGGAACGCCTCGATCTGCATGTTTGCGTCTGATGTGAAGTCCACGAACTCCTTGTTTTCATCAAGGAAGTTACGAAGATTCTCAATCCGCTCCTCGCGGGACTTTAGCCACATGTGGGGGCCAGTCGGTCGTTTAGTATCGTCCGCCATTATGGGCCCTCCTCCGTCTCGGCTGCTGTGCCCTGCTGGGCTGCTTGCTGATTTTGCTGATACATACTTGGATCCCACATTCCGTAGCCCTGACGGGGGCGATACCCGCCCATCCACTTATCGAACTCTGCCATATTCTCGTGGTACGTCTTCTGTGCCTCGGCGTCGGCCACAGCTTGTTTATAGATAGCTGTCTGTTCGGCTGGACTTAAAATCCTCACGCCGCCCTCGACCGTAGGATCGTAGATCTCAATATTCTCAAGCTCGGCGGTAGGCGGCAGCGGAGGTGGCTGAATCGCTTCCCCCTTACGGTTCGTGGCGTACCCCTCGTAACCGATACCGGGCGTACCCTTAATCTGGTGCCACTCGCCCTGACTATCCTTCTGCCAGAACTTCTTGTTCATCGCGGGAGTTGTGTCCATACCCTTCATGGCTTCCCTGGCCCTAGCCTGCGTCACCATCTGTGATCCCATCGCGCCGATCTGAGCGCCGGTCTGTAGGGCCTGTTGAGTGTGCGCGGCCTGCTCTTGATCGACACCTGCTTCGAACGCCGCCGCACCTTCCGCTCCGGCCTGCTTAGCCTGAATATCACCCAGAGCAGTCGCTTCCCTAAACTCAGAGTGCATACCTTGGGCGAGAGCCTCTTCCTTTTCCGCCTGCTCCCCTTGGAGTCGAAGGTCAGGACCAGCCTCGCCACTCAGACGCTGTTGTCCGGCTGTGGGGTCACTCCCTGACTGAATAACCATCGGCCCCACGTCGCCCCTAACTTTCGATCGGGCCGCCTCTAGCTGCTGTTTATAGAGTTCACCCGTCGCACCCGTCTGCTCCAGCATCTTCTCCTCCCATTTTCTAGCTTTTTCCGTCTTGCCCTTACCCCGGAGCTTATCGACACGCGCTTGCATCCGACGCGCCTTAACTGCATCACTATCCTTCTGGAGCGCTCCAACAGCGAGTCCACCGAGAGCACCGACACCTGCACCGATCGCAGTACCTACAGGACCACCTATAGTCGTCCCGATTTGGGCCCCGGCGAGAGCGCCTGCGCCGGCTGATGAACCTAGTTTCGATACTGCCATTATGTCCCCCCGTGCTTAAAGTAGATGTATTTGATTGAGCGTGCTCGGACACGAGTTTGTTTTACCCGATTCGCAGCACAGACTCTTAAACTAGCTGAATGATAACCTATATCAAGCTCATCTGCGAAGTAGTGGCCCGACCAAGTTCTAGCCTTATATCTATCCTGGAGATGGGGATCAGTTAAATAAGCTCGCGTGTATGTCGAGTTAACCTCGTCTCCCATCGCCCCGTAACAAACGCGAGAAGCCTGCGCGGAGTATTCGACGTCCGGGCCGGTTGGGCTCCCATCGATAAAGAGATTAATCTGTGACCACGTAAGATCTACACTAGTAGAATAATCAGAATCATTTGCTGTAACGGGCAAGTTGTTATCGTTAGTAAAAGTGACCGACCACAAGATTAGAACCCGAGCTTTATACGGAAGATAGAACTGAACCGCTCCGCCAGGAATGGGTAGGTATCTCTCGGCTATCTCCAATGCGTTACCCGACCGATAAAACCCTGCTCCCAAGGGGAGGTTCCAAGTTTTAGTCCCCACTTTTCCAGACCCACCACTAAAGAAGTCCAGATTTGCTGTGCCCCCGATACCTCCTCCGCCCGACAGGGCACCTTTTTGGATCACATCGTAGCCATAGAGCTTGTCATTTGTTGCGTTGAGGATATTAGCCTCATCTAGTTCGCCGTTAATGACCGAGAGCGTTTGCGAAAGCGGAGGCGCGTAGAAGAAATCCGCCAAAGCGTCAGTATCTGCTACGGTCCCAGGGACAAAAACGGGAGGATCTGTGATTCTACTCATTTGTACTTACCAGGGCTTTAACGGGAATAGCTGTGAGATTTGATTTTGTGTACTCAATAGCAGTGGAGATAAAATTGTCTCGACAAAATCGACACTGTCCGACCACAAAGATTCGAACAATTTGGTAATAAGTTCCTACTACGGGCGTCCCCGAAGCGTCGGTCGCGTATCCAAGCTGATCGAACAGATATTTTCCTGTGAGGACAGTTCGAATTGCCACATTCTTATGGCTTAAATCATCCCACTTATACGCTAACCCACGCACCTCATACTCTATTCCTTCACTTGCGTCAGCGTTACATGCAATCTCTATTTGTGTCAGCCCGGGGGATATGGTCCGGGACGTGTGGGGCAAGTCAATACCATGTTCCGTAGAAGTATTTGGGTTTAGTAGGCGAATCCGAATATGAAACGTCGCAGAAACTAAATCCTCAAAGTTTCTATGTGCTCCTCGTAATACGACATCGGGCACGGTGGTTTCATTGATGAAAGTTGGAACCGACTCGTTAGTTAAAAAGCGGCGAACCTGAAGGTTAAATAAAATCACCAGAGCAGTAGTATCCCCCCCTTGGACAAGCTCAGGTCGTCCCGTGGTGTCGGTGTAATTAAGTGCGGCGCCAGCAATTTCAAACGAAGCGTTAAACGGGCTTCGGTACACGTGCGGGATAAATTTCATATGATGATTTACTGAGAACAGTTGGTCTGCGGGGTCAGCCACCCCAGGCACACCGATCATCACGGGCAAATGTTCAGTCCGGAACGCGCCGCGCCCGATGTCGGCCTGCTTTATTTCGTTGATCCCATCCGTGGCATCAGCGACACGAGCGTTCAAAGCGTCAGCGGTAAACGGGGAGCTGTCTTTAAGGTGTGTGTACTTTATCGCCATTATCGAGTTAGCTCCAAAGCGAATAGCTCACGGGTCGTCACATATGCTCTTGTCGAATACCCGCCTGTCCCGGCTGAGGTGGGGGGGTCTTCAGTATTTCCGTACCCCTTAGCGTTTGAACCCATAATATCTTGGATTGCAATCTTCACCGTGTGCTGGCCCGGGGAGAGGTCGATGACTGTATCTAGGACGACAGCATTCCACGCGCCGTTTAGGCCACCGCCCCCCTGTGGTTGCAGCTTGATATATGACTGGGTGTCTTTAATCTTTTGTTCCCTCTCCTCATAAAACTCGTTACCTGGATCTCCCGTTCCCACAAGAGAATCGTTGAGAATTACTCCGTCTAACTGAAGCGCACAGTTAAACCCAAACCCCTTCCCAGCAGGTAGTGGATAGTATGCAGACTCTGGTCCCACGTGGGGAGCGCCAGTAGCAGGAAATGGAAGCGGGTAATATTCGTCAAGCTGTGCCTGTGTGCTTAGCCGACTCACAGTGTTGGCAAGCGTGAATGACGCACAGATCCACGTTGGTCCTCCTCTTGACATAAACGTAAGCGTCATTCCTGCGGCGTTAGAAGTCGAGAACCCGTCCGTCCGAGATATACCAACGATACCCGGGGTCGTTGTGTTACTAACAGGATCAGCCACCACGTAAAAAGGTGCGTTCGACGCGGGTAAAGTGGCTGTTTGTCTATACCAAAGCTTCATAGACGCACCGTGTTGCATATTAGACCGCTCAATAAACGGAACCGCTTTCGCCCTAAAGTTATGCTCGTTAAGATGTCCGGCAGTTTCCTCCGCAACGGACAAAAAGTTCTCGTTGATAGCTGTGTTATCGATCACATAGCTATCTTCGATTTTATACAGTGGATAACGCCAAGCCATCTTTACTCCTATGGTGGGATTTGTGCGCCGCCATACCCGCGTGGAGCGATGTCTACCTGTAACCCGATGAACTCCCAGAATCCGGTACCGCGAATCCGAAACTTGAACACTTCGTTTGACGGGACATAGATTTGCGCCCGCGTCCAGTACGGTCGACGCTCGGTGAAGCTCTTACCAGAGTCCAGCGGAGTCGTAGCCCAGAACGGGGGCACGTCTTCGTCGGTATAACGGTCAACCAACGCCGTCTCGATGACATCACTACGCCAATCACGCATAACTTCTATGGTTAGTTTGCTGTTTTCCGTTTCTCTTAACCAAAGGTACACAACCCGAGTTGTCTTGCGCTCTTTAGAAGAGTGTGCGGTCATCCAACTTGTCTCGATAACAGACTCACGTGTGTCGAGAACAGAAGTAAGACTCGTGTCTAGCCGGTTGCTGGCCCGGTCTAGTGCGAAAACACCCGTATGTCCGACGTCTCCGGTTACATTCCCTGCTGCTAGGACTAGGTTTCGGTGATCTCGTGTCGTACAGACGGCTCCCGGCTCTACATCTGTGCGTGTTCGCCACCCCTTTCCGTCGAAGATGTAGCAGATGTTGTTCGTTTCTGACCCGTTAATGGACACCCAGCATCTGTACTCTCGACTCCGGGGGTCGTACGTCGCACAAGCTTGTCGCATGCGAGTCCGGGTCAACTTCCGGAGATTTTTCCGCAGCGGACCCGAAGCATACGCAAGAGAAGCGCCGTCATAAGTATAAAAACCGTCGTACCCGAGCCAAATCACGCGACCATCTCCAAGGGTTACGACTGAGCTTGGGGCCACGCAGCCGACTTCTGACGATATGGGCGACGAGCGGAACCGAGCGCCGTCGTCAGAAGCCTGGATCAGGTAGGTGCCTTTCGCGGTGAACGCAAGGAGGCCCCGGTCGCAGCGGTGAAGGCCGGTCGTCTCCGCCGTGGGGTCTGGGTACAGCTTCATGTCGCTGTCAAAGGTGCCCCATTTACCGGGGAAAGACGCCTGAACGACGTTTGGGTCTAGGTCGGTGTTCCCGATCCAAAGTCTACCAAAGGCAACGCAGCAGAGCTTGAACCTTGGGGCTGGATCGATGCGCTTTGCCTCTACAACTAGAGCGTTATCAGCGATGTTATCTGGATAAATTTCTGTGACGTTATCCGGAAGAGTGGCGAACGCGCCCATAACGGAGCTTGTATCTAGGGGTAGGTAGTAGTATTTACCGTCCCCAGAGTTCTGAAGATCTTTCGTTCGGTATAGCACACGCCCGATACACCCATCGGGGCCTGTCGCGATGCCTGTCCACGCAAGTTGCTTCTTGAGGGCGTCTAGGGGGACCAGTTGAGTCTCTCCTGGGGGGTCACCTGGTTCTACTTGTGGAATCACGGTCGGCTGGTAGGCCACTGTGACCCCGTCCGACGACTCCGACAGAGCGGATAGGTTTCCGAATTGGTCGATGAACTGAACCTTGCAGCGCCACTCTCCGTGGAGTAACCAGCCTGCTCCGATTAATGCGTCTTTGTTTGTCGCAGATGCGTCTCCGGTAACATTCTGGTAGAACGCCTCGACGTCATACTGAACACCAGTGACCGTACCGATACGACAAGGAGGGAAACCTTCTTGCATCCCTGACTTATAGTTGTGTTGTAGGTGAAACCAGGGTGTCCCGTCGTGAGCATAGGCGTTATCGTTTACACCCACACCACGCTTAGATAACGTCCCCGTAGAGTTCGAAGGTCCGCGCCCTGAGGGGGGAGCCGGACGACGCTCAAATCCCAGCGGGCCAATCTTATACCCATCGTAAAATAGGGGCCGACTATTCTGGGGCACGATGACAACCCCATTACCCGTACACTCAAACTGAGTCGGAAACGAAGCTTGAGCAAATGTCTTGGCTTCGGCGGCATAGCCAAACTCATTTGACGCGATGTCCTCTGCGACTAGCTTTCGCCAGCAGCCATTCCACCCTGTAAACTCCCAGATCTCATTCTCTGTATGGAGAAGAAGAACATCCCGCTGATTATCGTGCAGGAGACAGTGATAGATGCCGGACATCCGTTCGCCGTAGACAATCGACCCACGAGGACTCTCTGTGATTTCATCGGCCTTAGACGTAGACGACGGACGGACAGCAAGTTGCCCGTCCGCTGTCTCCTGATAGGTAGGCTGATCGATCAACGAGCAGGGACCCCACACGCTACGGAGAGATCCCTCCTCGGAGGGGTACATGTTCTCGATCTTCTGGGCTACCTCATCAGGCTGAACCAGAAGACCGGCTTGCGTACGAAGAACAAAAGGGCCGAGAGAGGCGATTCCAGTTTTGCTCGCCATCGCCTACCCCTTCTTCGGTCGTCCCACCTTCGGAGATGCGGGGCGTCCAATCAGCGAGAACATCGCGTAACGCTCCGAGTCTTCCGATACGGTTTCGGTAGCATAACCCGAAAACGCGATCGTGCCCTGCTTAGCGCCGTTTCGGTTTACGGTAACCGCCGTCATCGTAGCTTGCAGCGTCCGCCCCAAGCCATCTTCAACCTCGTAAATACCACCACAAATCATTGGATCCATTATGTCTCCCAACCCAAATCACTATCTGTTAATCGTTTATTCCACTTACGGTTTGTCCGCGCTGAACTGCGAACCCGCGACATCCTACGTAACACAGGAACTGAAGCCGGTCTAAGATCTCCGTACCGATTCGAGAGAGTTTGGAGTTCGGCCTGGTACTTAGCCCGGGAGGCGACGGACAACTGGGCATTACCGAGACTCTCGTAAAAGAAAGACATGGCCCGCTCGATAAGGATGTCCATCGCTTCGGCATGAATCAGTGGGGTGTCGTCGTCGTCCGCAAGCTCTTGTGGGCGCACAATGCAGCGTAGAGACACCGGGTACCGCTGATCGGGGCGAGGGTAGAACGCGATAGTCTGATACCCATGAATGTCACGCAACCGGCGGTTATAATCGGGGATGATCTCCCCGTTATCAAAGAACCAGCCCTTAGCCCACGTACCCTCGGTGATGCGTGTTTCGGCTAAAAGATAGTAGTCTTCTGCGGCATCCAACTGCGAACGGAAAAGATTCGGGACGACATTCGTCCCCGTCCGGTACCCGTCAAAGTCCGTGGTAAGTCGTTTGCGATAAATCCGGATGTAGATGCCGCTCTGCATCATGCTCTGTCTTGTGTAGGTCGAACCCCCTGAGACTACCGTATTAAGAAAACCCAACGCATACTCAATGTTTGGGAGTGAAATACGTACGGCGGGGTACGCACTGCCCCCCTGCCCGTCAACTGTGGTAAGCTCCACAACATTTGACTCAGGAGAAGCGGGGGATTCAATCCAGGGCTCTCGGTAACGGTTGCGAGAAGCAAGCGAACCGTTTGCGTCAGTCTCATCCTCGACAGAACCAGGAAAGTTTTGTCCTGTATTTAAGTAGCCAGAGGCCATTCCTTCCCAGTGGCCGAGCCCGGGGAGTTGGAACTCAGAGTCACGCTTACCCCAAGTGTACGTAACCTTGTACTGAAAACTCCCGGGAGGCTCTGGCCCGAGCCACTCATGCTCTAAAGAGCCATCGCTGGTGACGGAGGAGTCTGCCAACGTAACCACTGGGGGGACGGCTGGTCCCTGAAGTCTCATGTGCCCCCGCCGGAAGATCGATCGAGGGATGCCCGAGGTGACGTTCGTCGAAGGGGAAATCAACTGAAGCTGCTCTGCCTGTTGCTGTCCGATCACGTCCAGGGGGAAGTTGTTCGACTTGTCCCGAAGACGCGCCGATTTAAGCTCGATCATATTATCGGGCAGGGGGTATGATTCCGTGAGAATTTTATACGTGAACCCGTCATAGTTTGTATCTGGGTACGTCGTTGTGTCCCAAGGGCGCACGAACGTCATGTGGTAGATGTCACTCTCCAACCACACAGAACGGATTTGATTCCGGACAAGCGTGCCGTCTTCGGCTGTGATCTCGATAATACGTCCGTCCCACGATCGGTCGTACTTCCACACAGTTAGGTTGTTTGAGGCCGTAGCGGCCTGTGTTGCGGTGTAGGTTGTCTTCCACGTCCACGGATCGTTTCCGCTAGGAGAACGCGGCAGCGTGTTCGTCCCGGCTAGTTTGATCCGATCGTTTAGGGCGTCTGTACCTGCACCAGAACTAACGTCTGGCTCCACAGCCATCGTAAGTTCAGTCTCAAAAAAGAGAAACGGGGCCTCCAACGCCAGTTGGTTGTAGGCCCTGTTTATGAAGCTGTTGACACGCGAGATTGCCTCAGGCGAACTACTCGGAGAGTAATCCGCCTGGGCAAACATCGCAGTCCGAATCTCTTTGAGATTCATCTACTAGCCAGCGCAACTGATGAACACAGTGAGTGTCCCTCCGCCAGTGCGTCCCGCAAGGGTGTTACCACAAGCTGAGCCTGTAGCAGCACCTTGGTGCGCGACGTTGCCACTAGCAGCCAAGATGAGGCCCTCGTTTGCGTTCACGGTCCCTGCGGAGGTAGCCGTTCCGATTCCCTTCCGAAGAAGAAACCCGTACGATCCGTTCGGAATCGGTGTGACACAAAGACCAACTGCCTGCGCGGGGTTAATCGCGCCAGCGGCGGCAATATGGTAGTTGGCCGTAGCCGCCTTGCGCGTTGCCACCTTAGCTGTCGGTACCTCAGAACCACTGTCGTTGTAGACGTAGATCCACTCTTGGAGTCCGTTGTCACCGTCAGGGACGGTGAGAATGAAACCCAGAGGGGCCTGCTGCGTAGTAGTAACGGTATCTGTAGCGATACCTGCTGCTGTGAAACCCATATTATCCTCCTTACGCGGTGCCCGCGCCAGTTACAACGAAGTTAGCACGAAGCTGAGTAGTGTGCATACCCATCATGAGGACAAGCTCGTAGCGGTACACGTCCTGGTCGGGGATACGGAAAGGTCCGCGAACGGCGAAGTCGCCCTTCGTTTCCTTAGACGCATCGTGACCGAGAGTGAACTGATACCAAGTCGGAGTCTTCAGCCCGTAGATCATACCGTCCTGTGCAGCCGTGCTGAACAGGTTGTTGCCCGCCGAGTCCTGTGCGGCCACGTCGATCGAATCGTCGAGGTAGAAGTCAGCGTCGAGGAACTTAACACCCTGACGGACGTTGGCCGGAGCCTTGTCGCCCTCGATCTTCACAACGCGCACTGCGTCGTCCAGATCGTCGATGTAGTTCAGGTAAGACGCTTCGTCACCGAGCATCAGGTCGACAGGACCGAGGGTCTTGCCCTGACGCGAGGCGGCGTAGTAAGCCTTACGCATCTGCGAACGTCCGTCCACAGCGAACGAGGTGATGTCTTGGTACTGGTTAGACCAGCCAGCGACGTCAGCCTGCACGAGGTTGTGAATAGTCTGGGCCTGCGAAGCAGGAGCCACAGCCTGAAGGATACCGCGACGGCTTTCACCCTGTGGGGTAAAGTTAGAGAAAGCAGTCGTACCGTTGAGGGTCATGAAACCACCCACGCCAGTACCGTTACCCGTACCAAGCTGGTTCGAAATCCGAGTGTGGAAGTCGTCCAGAGCCAGTTCAGGGTAGTGCTGAAGGATACGAGCGAGATCCATCTCACCGTTCGCTTCGGCCAAGTCCTTACCGGGCACGTCAAACGCGTAAATAAGACGAGGTGCGATGACCTGTCCCCGATGTGCGTTCTGACGACGCCCACCCGCAATAACCTCAGAACCAGTTGAGATCTCAGTCACCGTACCGGGACCATCGGTCACAACCGCAAAGTCACGCTTCGGACCCTTGAGGGCAGCGCGATCCATATTCCCACCCTTCAACACTTTTTCAAGCAGGGGGTGGTACTTCACAAACAACTCGCTGTAGGACGGCATCAACTCATTCAATGCGGTAGCTACAACGTCTGGTGAAACAGCCATTTTTAACTCCTATGTTTTTTTAAGGCAATTCGCGCTACTTGACCACGCAAGTCCTTCATGGACATCGCACTACGTTCTTCGATCTGTGTTTGCTCAGGAGCACGGCTGGGGGTGGTCGCCCCTGCTGTGATCCTAGCTCCCGGCCTGGGAGCCTGGGTGCGGCGTCCGCCACCCGAGGCAAAGCGAAGCGCATAGACGTCGGGGACGCCGTCTGCCTTTGCTTTCCTAGCTAGAACTAGAGCCTGTGCCGGAAGGCGCGTAGCTTTCGCCGCAGCCTCTAGTTCCCACCCTTCATCTACGAGCCCGTAGAACGTACTTTCTAACTCTTTATCCGCGAACAAGTCTTTGTTCTCGGACTTAAACCATGCTGCGTACTCGGTAGCCTCTTGATCGATAGCGTCATCGATAGACTTCTGGTACGCGGTATACTGCTCTTGAAGCTTCTGATATTCAGCAAGCTGAGCCTGATGTTTCTGCTCCCATTCAGTGATCTGCGCTTGATATTCTCCCACACGCGGGTCTTCGTTCCCCCCAATGAGGGCCTCGTAGATACGCTTAGTATCCTCATCGGCCCGACGTTGCTCCTCAAGCGCGGCGTCCTGACGCGTTGTATAGTATTGATTGAATCTCTGGCTCCATGCCTGCACATGCTCCGGCAGGTCATCGTGCTGACCTGTCCAGGCGTCCCAACCAAACTCGTCCGCAGACGGGAAAGAGGCGGGAGTTCCTTCACCAGAATCAGCCGATGGGGAGTCATCGGCGGGGGCCGGTTCGGCCTCCACTTCCGCGACAGAGGGAGCAGGTTCCGCCTCGACAGGAGCGGCCTCCACTTCCGGGGCGACTCCCGCCTCAGATCCTACCTCTTCAACTACGGTTTGCTCCTCTTCACTCATGCATAATCTCCCTTATGTTTCTCAAGTGCGTTCTTAGACGCGTTACGTGCTTTGTCCCGCATCACACCGCTAATGGAAGTGACGACAGGTTCCGTTCCCTCCGGAGCCATCTCCTCCAACATGTCCATCCCTTCTTCCAGACCCTCACCCTCAAGTGCAGCGTCTTCCGGTCCCGCGTCCTCTGGCGCTTCCGGGCCCAGGTCAGGCATCTCCTCTCCCATCTTCGCCTCTACAACGTAGCCTGCGTCTTCCAGCAAAGGAACGAGTTCGTCAAACGTCTTCGGTCCAGTTTCAGATTGCA
>CEUX01022410.1_pt1 | contig 50419 bp, 61 predicted proteins | sample 531361 | NCBI WGS metagenome assembly CEUX01 (sample SAMEA2622736, study PRJEB7988) | marine metagenome | isolation source: saline water (ENVO:00002010), including
CCAAGGGCGCATAAACAAACCCGCAAGCTCCGCCGCAGATTGGTCGTAGACTTCTTCGTCCACTGTGGCCACCGGAGCAACCGACGGGCCACGCATCTTCTGGTGGCCGCGCCGAAAGATGACACGAGGGATACCTGATGCCACTTGGCTGTTCGGGCCGTCTAGCTGGCGCTCCTCTGCTTCCTGCTGACCAAGAACATCCAGAGGGTAGTTGTTGTCTACGTCCCGTAGGCGGGCCGACTTGAGCTGAATCACGTCATCAGGCAAAGCGTAGTAGGGGCTGTAGACGCGGAACTTCAAGTTTGCGGTCCCAAAGGCATTGTCGTAGGGGCGCACTAGGGTGAAGTAGATTTTATTGTCGGACGTGTTCTTCCACACCGACCGAATCTGATTGTGGACGAGAGTGCCATCTGAGGTGGTAAACTCAATCATCCTGCCGTCCCACGACCGATCGATCTTCCAGTCAGTCAGGGTAGTGGGGGATGCGGCTTGTTGGACCGTGGTGTAGTCCGTTTTGAAAGTGAACGGCTCAACTTGTTCTGTGCCAATACTGCTTTGCACGATGCTCACAGTATCGTCGTCTGATAGTGATTTGGAATCTGGTTCAGTTGCTAAATGTACTTTGGACTCAAAGAACATAAACGGGGCCTCAAGCGATAACTGCTTATAGGCCCGGTTTATGAATCCGTTGACGCGGGTGATCGCTTCAGGCGAACTATTCGGAGAATAATCCGCCTGAGCGAACATCGCAGTACGAATCTCCTTGAGATTCATCTACTAGCCCATGCAGTTGATGTAGGCTTCGAAGGTCGTCGCGGAGGCAGAGCCGCCGAGAGTCTGTCCGAAACACTGGTCTGCATTGTCAGCGTCGTCATGAATGACAGTGCCAACAGCACTTCCGCCCTTGAGGGGGCAGTTGTGCGTAACTGCTGCCTGACCTGTAACGGTGGCGATGCCCTTCTTGATAACGAAACCGTACGAACCGTTAGCAATCGGAGTATGCGTCACACCCACTACCTGAACGGTAAGGGCGTTAGCATCCGACTTAGCTACCTTGTACGTCGTGATCTGGGCAGTCGAGTCGCCGCTATCTTCGCGCTGGACAACCATAGCAGTTTCGATAAGGGAACCGCTATCGTTATGCACGTAGATGTAGGTCAGCAGACCTTTGTCGCCGTTAGGGACGGACAACTCAAAGCCGAGAGGGGCCTGCTGCGTAGTAGTGACTGTAGTTGGGCTAATGCCCGCTGCTGTGAAACCCATGAGATCCTCCTATTAAGGCGTGCCAGCGCCAGTGACCATGAAGTTAGAACGAAGCTGCGTAGTGTGGAGACCCATCATGAGCACCAACTCGTAGCGGTAAATGTCCTGATCCGGGATACGGAAGGGACCGCGAACTGCAAAGTCGCCCTTCGTCTCACGGGAAGCATCGTGACCAAGCGTGAACAGGTGCCAAGTCGGAGTCTTCAGACCGTAGATCACACCGTCCTGCTGTGCAGCAGACATGTACGACGTTGCCGTCACATCAATGGAGTCATCGAGGAAGAAGTCAGCGTCGAGGAACTTCACGCCCTGACGAACCAGAGGCGGAGCCTTGTCGCCTTCGACCTTCACCACGCGAACCTGATCGTCCAGATCCTCAATGTAGTTCAGGTAGGAACCTTCGTCACCAATCATCAGGTCAACAGGGCCGGCAGTCTTGCCCTGACGCGAAGCGGCGAAGTACGCCTTACGCATCTGGCTACGACCGTTCACTGCGAACGACGAGATGTCTTGGTACTGGTTCTGCCAGCCCGAGATGCCGCTAGTGCCGCTCTCACAAACCAGACCGTGAACGGTGTTGGTGGAGGCTGCGCTCGCCTGAATGATCCCCTGACGGGTTTCGCCCTGTGGGGTGAAGGTGGTGTTACCGTTGAGAGTCACAAAACCGCCAACACCGTTACCGTTACCGGTACCGAGCTGGTTTGAGATCCGCTCATGGAAGTCGGACAGAGCCAACTCCGGGTAATGCTGAAGAATCCGGGCCAAGTCCATCTCACCGTTCGCTTCGGCCAAGTCCTTACCGGGCACGTCGAACGCATAGATCAGACGGGGTGCGATGACATTACCGCGATGGGCGTTCTGAGTACGACCACCGGCAATGATCTCGGTACCCGTGGACACTTGGGTCACGGTTCCGGGACCATCGGTCACCACTGCAAACTCGCGCTTAGGGCCCTTAAGGGCGGCGCGGTCAAGGTTACCATTTTGCATAACCTTTTCCATCAAGGGATGGAACTTAACAAACAACTCACTGTATGACGGCATCAACTCATTAAGAGCGGTCGCCAATACGTCTGGGGAAATCGCCATGTTTACCTCCTACGGTTTAGGGCGTTACGCGCAACTTGAGTTCGGTACTCTTTCAGAGACATCGGCTTGTCTTGGGCAAGCTCTGCTTGCTCCGAAGCTCTCGCCGGGGTTGTAGCCCCTGAGGTGAGTGCCGCTCCCGGACGGGGAGTAGCGGGCTTGCTCTTCGCGCCCTTAGCCAAGCGGATAGCATAAGCGTCCGGGACGCCATCCTTCTTCGCTTGCCGTGCAACATCTAGGACTGCTTTTGGAAGACGCGCAGCTTCCGCAGCATGTTCTAGAATCCAACCTTCTTCGAGCAGATCTGCAAAAGAAGTAGCCAACTCATCGTTGTTAAAGAGCTCAGGGTTCTTTGCCGCAAACTCCTCCGCATACTCTTTTGATTCTGCATCAATAGCTTCTTGTACCACCTTCTGATATTCGGCGTACTCCTTTTCAAGAGCCTCGTACCGACCAGAGATGTCGAGATGTTTCTGTTCCCATTCAGTGAGATCACTCTGGAACTTGGCAATCCGGGGGTCTTCTTTACCACCGATGAGAGCTTCGTAAATCTCTCTCGTCTGGTCAATGTCCGAAGACATGCCCTCCATCCGTGCCTGATAATACTTGTCTAGGTGAACGCCCCAAGGACGTACCTCTTCGGGAAGAGTCTCAAGGTCTCCTGCCCATTCGTCCCAACCGAAATCATCCGAAGAAGGGTAAGAGACGGGAGCAGGCTCCTCCGAGTCAGTTTCTGCGGGGAGGGAAGTCTCCGCAGCCTCAGTGGTTTCTTCCGCTTCAACCGTTGAAGCCGCCTCTTCCGTATCGGTAGGAGCCGCTTCTACCGGAGCCGATTCAACGGGAGCAGCCACTTCGACTGCCTCAGCCGGAGCCCCTCCCGCCTCAGTTTCTTCACTCATTTATTCCTTCCCTTTTTTACCCTTCTTGGGCATGGCGTTCTTAGCCGCCTTGATAGTTGTGACTCGCAACTTCATACGCGGATTCATGGGTGCCCCGGCTGCTGCCATCGGCATCATGTCCTGCAAAATATCGGCCTCTTCGTCAGGCGCATCGTCCGGTCCCATATCGTCTGGGGACTCTTCGGGCTCTTCGGACACAACTTCCTCGTCCATCGGCCCTTCGTCAGTCATAGGCTCCGGCGCGTCCTCGTCGGGTAGCTCACCCTCTGGTTGCGTAGGCACAAGGTCGTAGCCCGTGGCTTTCAATACCTGCTCCAACTCCTCCGGGGTGTCCGGGGGGTTCTCTTTGAGAGTATCGATCAGTTTTTCCATCATAGGCATAGGAAGCTCCTTTGAGTGTGATTACTAGACATAAATGTTTTTGTCAAGACGACCAGACCTTTTTGCCTTGTCTTTTTTACGAACAGCACGCTTATGCTCTAAATCGTTGTAACCTTGTTTCCTCGCAGTCGCCTCCGCTTTAGCATACGCCTTGTCCCGGTGGTCTCTCCAAGCATTTGATTCCGCAGACACAATCGCACAGTCTGGATTTTCTCGTTGGTACTTCTTCCACTCACGGTCAGACTCAAAAGACTTACCCACTTGCTTAACGACAAGAGGCTTTGAGGGCATAGGTCCGATCGTCGCAACGGGACCAATCACCGTCTCCATAACGGCGCTACAATCAGGACAAGTCGTAGATCCATGTTCTGACAAGGGGACGTAAATGTCATTGTAATAACCGCACCCGTCAGGACATTTGAAGTCGTACACCGGCATTAGTAGCCTCCTTTTTTGTCCTTCTTCTTTGTCATATTGAAAGCTATCGCCACCGCTTGCTTAGGCTTCTTGCCCTCTTTGCGGAGCTTACTAATCTTCTGGGAGAGAGCCTCTTTCTTATTCTTTGGGCCTTTCATCTTTCCTCCTCTTTTTAAGTAAGGGAACGACAAACCTCAGGATTGCACCGGCAATCCCAAGAACTTCTTTGACTGGAACGCGAATACTCATGTTAGATCACCGGGTTACCGGGACCGCCAACGGGTGTGGGGACCGGAGGAGGCTCAGCCCCGGTGGGTAGTGCGCCGCTACCAAGAACATCCTCCCCTGCGGGTGGTGCGCCGGGAGGCATGCCCGGCATACCCGGAGGTCCGGGAGGCATGCCCGGAGGTCCAGCGGGAGGACCGGCAGGCTGCGGAGGAGCCATAACGTCACGGAGCTGAAGCAAGTCTAATAGCTTGATAATCAGCTTTTGCTGGTCTACGACCGGTGACTGGAGAAGCAGGGGCATGTACTGTTGTAGCTTCTGAAGCTGAACCAGTCGATGGTTCTCCGTCGGGGAGTACGGGATCGCCTCGTAGTCGTAGTCCAAGGGCTGTTGTCCCGGATCTCGGAGGTCTCGAAGCTTGAGTGTTTCCCGATTAACCTTCAGTACTTCCTGACTGTCGGTCAGGCGCACAGGCAAGTTCGTGTCCTCAGGTAGGTACTCTTCGTAGAGCCCGACGACTCGTTGGGAGATCCCCCGAATCATGTCTTCCACCATCTTGATACGCCGACCGTTACGGGTACGAGTTGCTGTATCTGCAAGAGCAACCTCGGTAGCCACGTCGGCAACACCCACAACGCCTCGCGAGTATTGTGGGATACCTAGGATAAACTCGATGACTTGGTTGCACCGCTCACGCATGTTTGCGAACGACGGGGAAATAGCCGGAATCGGCGTAGAACCAATGATATCACCAAGAGGAGCATTTGCCTTACCCTGCACCGCGATCATCGAACCGGGCTGGTTCGCATCTTGGAGAGCCGACATAATGTCTTCTGGGTTGTCTGTCAGTGCTGTATTCACCATCATGACAGGGGTAGATGTGTGAGCGTGCCACAACTCCAGCGTATCAATCTCATTGAGGCGCTCTTGCAATGACTGAATGAGCTTCACGTCCGAGAGCCCGCCGAGATCTTTCATGTTCTCGTTGAAGGCAAGATGAACAAAGGGGTTCCTGATGTACCGGTACGGCAGCTCGCCCTCAAACAACGGCTCTTCTACATTATCCAAGAAATGGAAGTAACGTCCATCACCCTCGAAGTCGTACACCTCGTAGACCGTGACCCACTTGTACACCTGAGTAGATGCCTCATTCATCATGTTAGAGTTCTGAGACGTATCCTTAAGCCACGTAGGGTAGCCCGCGAAGATAGCTTTCTCCGCTACTTTCTTGTTGTAGGATGACTTGTTACCGCGCTTGGTCTTAGTCCTCTGCTTAAACTCGGCTTCGGTAAGGACGGTAACCTCAACAAGGTACCGGATATCGTCCCACCGTGCGGCAGACATATCGAAGAATACCTGCCTAGGGTCTACCTCAAACATCTCGGCGGTGTTCCTGCGGAAGTTCCACACCACCTTCATGAAACCACGGCCACAGATTGAGGCGTTGGTCGCGCTCTTCCACAACAGAGAATGTAGGTTATTGCGGCGGAACACGTCCCCAAGCAACGCCTCTCGGAACTGTGCAGCACCTTTGAGCTCATCACGGCGCGCCATCACCGTAACCTTAGGATTCTGAGGACAGACGTTCGCAATCATCGTATCGACGTATGCATAAGGGTAGTTTGTCTCGAAGTTGATTTCCTCCGAGAGATCTCCCCCAATCGGTGTCGAGCCCGATGGTTGTTCTTTGTCCGCGCCCCAGTAGTCGGAGGAGTACCACGACCGCCAACGGTCCCAGTCACTCCTTTCGACACGAGCCTTAGATTTATGTGTTTGAATGATCCCTTGGATCTGCTTTCCTGAAAGCGGCATGTTTCCCTCTCTCTATGGTTTACTCTATCGGGGACGCAGGCGGAACACCCAAACGCTGGTTCAAAACCGTCTTAAAGTTGTCACCCGTTAATATGTCTTTGGTACGAAAACCGGGCTTCTCTGTCATGTACGGACCCAACTCTTCCCGCATTTGCCTAAACTCCTCCACGCGCCCTTCAAGCTGGGGGAGTTCATCCAAAACTGCTTGGGCCCTTTCGGGAGGGATGGTTTGTAAATAAAGATCTCGTGCCCGGTCGGATGGTTGACTGAGGTAGTTTATTGTCTCACGGTTTTGGGCGAAGTCGCTCTCCGTTTCGCGTGTATCATGGAACGCGTCGGAATCCCGCATAAGTCGTGCGGCTTCCCTAAAGTAATCCGCAGGGCCGACGCCCGGAGGAATGTCAACATCGGGCCTAAATGATGCGCTCCGGCCTCCAAGAATAATACCACCAAGCCGTTCCCTCTGTCTTGCGGACAAGCCGGGGACTGCCTGTGCGATTAGTCCTTGCGGGTCCATGCCCGCCCTCCTTAGTCGGGGGGATAGATGTATGATCTGTAGCTCAAGATCGGCGTTGGACGCTCCGGCTGGTGTCTCGGCAGACGCCTCTTCACCACGGGGTACGGGGGCCTCGGAGAACTGTTCCTCACTTTCGGGCCAGCCCTGAGGGCCTGCTTCTTGCATGTATTGAGCATACTCTTCACTTCCTGTGTCGGGACGGTCGGGACCGCCTGCCCCTTGGAACAGTTCCTGTCCCCTCTCTCGCTGAATCGCAGCGTAGTACTCGTCGCCCTCTGTGGAGGTAGCAATCTTCTTGCCTCTCCGGTAAATGTCCACAGAGGTCGGGGAGGTTTGGACGTAGTTGTACTCCCCACTACCAAACTCCGTGGGGAGTTCACCGGAAGCCGCCTCTGGGGCTACTGGGGCCTCTGCGGGTGCGTCGGCTCCAGCCGCATCCTCAGCACCTCGCAGCGCCATCGCAGCCTTGGCAGCGTCAAAGACATTGGGCATGCCTCTACCACGCATAGCCCGGCGGATGCCACGCTTCGCGGTTTGCATCTCGGTCACGTCCTTTTTCGCTTCGACAGCTTTTTCTGCTAAGTCCTTAATCACAGGCATGTTCTCCTGTGTTGCCGTCCGCATAAGCTGACGCACGGGACGCTTGGCAGCACGAGCTCTTTGGCGAAGCTGCTGTAGAGTCATCTTCTCGACAGGACCACTGGGGCCAAACATTGCTGACGTCCGGGCAACAGCATCTTCTGCGGACTCTTCTGCGGCTTCTTCTGGAGCAACATCCGCAGGTGCAGGAGGGGCTTCGGGTTCTCCCGCAGAAACTGCCTCCCCGGCAATCGCCTCTTCAACTCCGGCCTCCCGCGTTTCGGGTGGGGAAGACAAGATGTCTTCCATTCCTTTGGTGCGCTCAGCCGCCATCTCCTCAGCGATCTTGTCTTGACGCAACTTCTCGGCTACCTGCGCCTCGTCTCGCGCCAACTGCTGACGCTCTTTGATGCGGCGGGCCTCTCGCTCCTTCTGCTCAAAGTCGCTGGTTTTCTTGGTCACAAGCTTACTAGATAGTTCTTCCGCCATAACTTACTCCTGCTCCTCAACGCGAGGGGTAATCTCGTCGTCCGCCCGTTGAAAAGTCTCCCCTAACGGAGTACCAAACTCTTCCTGCTGCTTCTGACGCTTCTTGATCTCAGCAAGGCGCTTTTGTGCGCGAATCATAGGATTAAACTTTGGTGCTTCCATTATCGCCTCCTATACTTGCTTCGTCGCCAGCGGCGTTGGTTGAGAGTTTTGGTCGTGTTTTTGCGGTGTGCCTCGACTTGATTGTACGTCATGTCTCGGAACAAAAGCACATTTCCCAGACCCTCTGGGGCAGTGTTTTTCTTATAACGCCTTGGTGCCCGTCTTGCAGCAAGACATGCCAGTTGTAACGCCGAAATCTTATCCCAGTGATGACGATCTCTTCGACGACCGGGTTTTCCCGAATGAAGCATCTCCGCTGTAGCCGACCGCTCAACTTGCTTATCCTCACGGTACGAGCCCAGTTGGCCCACAGTATCTTCGTCGTACAGAATCAGCTCGTCTTTCAATGCATCTTGTAGGTAAGACAGCATCATAGAAACAGATTTAGCAGTCGCTGCCACACCGGGTCTGTATGCCTTCTCGTAATAGAGATTCGGATAGCCCGCGTCCTCAAGCAAAGCCAAAGTAGCAACACCCACACCGTTACTTTCCACGGCCACAAGGGCGTTATTATACCTTCTTCCCACATCTGAGATTTTCTTTGCGAAAAGAACAGGGTCTGTGATTCCTCCAAAGGTAGCAACTTGGGTCCATTCTCCATCATACACCTTCAAGACTTGAAAAGAAGCGTGGTCTCGCGCAGCATAACCAGCGGGGTCAACCCCCATGACGTATACGGCTCCGGCTTCGGGTTTCTCATACTCCATATAGGGGGCATTCCACGGAACTAGCATCTTCTCTTGATGTCGCTTTAGTAGCGAAGAGTGGAACACAGACCCAATGTTGGAGATCCAACAACTGATGTCGTCATACGGGTAGTAGACCTTAAATAGGTCTGGATTGCGCCGGATTTCGGCGTCAGTCTCTAGCATTAAACGACGAAATGCAAGATTTTCTTTTTTTAATCCGAGATGTCCGTATCTTTCTAAAAGACGAATCTCTTCATTCTCCAATGCCAAGTTATCCGGCCATTTACGCTGGTTTAGCTGCCCATCCCAAAAAGGAAAGAATGCATACACCCACCTACCGAGCCCCAGTTTTGCGTCCCTACACTGGTCTCTCCACCACTCGGTAGATGGCTCGATGATCGGAGCCGGGGTAGATTCTAATAAAACAAGAGAGTGATCCCTGTTAATCATGGAGGGATAAATCATTGAAAACTGATGACCAGCATTCCGCCAGTACGGCAACTCAGACCCGTGAAACGAGTCAGGAGACTGTCCGATACCCACCGCTCCAGATTCACCTGACAGAACACGCATTTTCCCACCATGCTGAAACGTCAACTGACGCACCTCACGGTTGGGAACCGTCTTTGCTCTTACGGGTTCTGGCCACTTGCTATGCGTTAAGTGGATACGACGATGCAAATACTCGGCCCGGTCGCGATTATCTGCGATACAGACGTGATCGTGTCCGGGGGTGTACGCAGAGCGAACATACCCACACAACTCAGACGTAAGGCTCTTACCCCCCTGACGGTAGCCCAAGAGAGTCAGCCATTTTGTTTGGCCAAGGTCTGTCTGCGGAGGATTTGAGTAATAAGACACAACCGTCTCTTGCAGGCGCTTGGTGATCGCAAACGGATCGTAAGCATGCTCCTGACCCGTCTTCTGATCGATAATCTTCGCGTAGGCACGGAGACTGATCGCCGGGTCACGGAGAGCCTCTAAGGCTTCGTCCTCAAGAGGTAAGCTCATTATCTCAAGTACTCCGAAACCCACGTAACTGGAGCAGACAAAACTGGTTGCAGTTCGACGCCCGGAGAGAACATAGTGACGTAATCACCGGATTGAACCTTAGGTTTAGATTGTCCGGGGCGGATTACGGGGTGCCAGTTACTCGGAGGGATGTACCTTCCGGTTAGCTTTTCTAGTTGTTTTGCGGCATGCTCATCCCCTTCAACAAGAATGCGCCACATGAGGCCACCGGGGACAACCCCCGTGGCACCGGGAACACTGCCACTTTTTGGATAAGCGTATGCTTTGGGAGCAATATCAATCAGCCTGTCCCCTTTGTCGATCACATGAACAGTTTGTCCGGGGTCTAGCCCTCGTGACATCGGGTGCGACCACTTCATCTTCTGTCCGAGTTGTGGGGTCCAGTTCGCGGCCCATTCAGGTGCCTTCTGTGTCGCTTCGGAAGTAGCCGTCTTCGCCACCGCTTTAGTGGCACCCTCTGCCGCTTCGTCTCCGAAACCAAGAGCGCGCTTAGCTGCTTGCCACGATCTGCCGAGCCTCCCAAACATAGCTCCCCCCGTTGCCTCTTGTGCAATAGTGGAGATTGGATCTGGAGCTAACTGCTTACCTGCGGTAGCTTCAATGTTACCCAACTGAGGCGCGCCAAACGTGGAGCGGTACGCCCTCTGCGCGGCTTGCTGCGCCCTGTTGGGGGTCGCGTAAATCTCACCATATTGTTCCGCCACGGATGGTTCCGCTACAGATGATTCCGGTGCAGCAGCTTCCGCCATCGCCGCTTGCTGCTTCGCCTGCGAAGATAGCAGCGCATCATACGCCTCTCGGGAAGTGTCTTGTACACCAAAGGTATTGTCTACCCCCTGTCGTTGAGTAGCCTTCCAGCGTTCGTAGTCGTCCTCGTCAGCCATCACTTACCCCGCATGCTCTTGGAGCCCTTGCACTTCCACCGTTTTCGCGAAAGGTTGTTGGGCGTGTTGGGATCGTTCCGCTTCGATGCGGGCAGTCTCTTCTTGATGCCCGCAGAGCGAGCGCAGTACGAGTCGCCTTTGGATGTACCGGGCCTGACGCGGGGGCCTCCATCTTTGGCCTTACCCGCTTGGCCGTAAGACACCTTCTTACCTGATGCTGTGCGTTTAACCTTAGCCTTGCCCTTACGTGGCTTAAGTGCCTTACGTGCCGCAGCCGTTCTCTTCTTCTTGTAGTAGTCAGCCATGCCTACCTCTTCTTGCCCTTATGTAGTCCGTGACGGGCATGTTGGCGACCTTCCTTCGTCGCCTTCTGCTTGGCTTTCTTTGCCGCAGCGTAGGTGCGGTCTTTCATAGACTTGTATGCAGATGAAGGAAGATAGGGCTCCCCCGTAGCTTCAGGGCCCTGTGTGCTAGGCTTGCCCGACTTGGTGCGCCACTTCTGTTTGCTCCAACGGTCGAGAGACTTCTGTGTTTCCTTCTTCGCCATCAGTCTGTATACCCCCCACCCTTCTCTTTGTATCGCTTAGCCAGCATTTGGGCCTTACGGGCAGACCATTGTCCCGGCTTCCCACCTTTTCCACCAGCCTTGATAGCCGCGTACAGTCGCTTCCGCATCATAGGCTTCGTGTAGTTGCCCGCCTCATTGACTTTGCTTTTCTTCTCGGCCATCTCAGTCCCGCCCACGAGGATTATCTATACTCTTTTCTTTCCCCCCAGCTTCCCCCTCCATGGTCCTGCGCGCTGCTTCTGCGGCAGCACCAGCTCCCACCAAAGGAGAGTATAGTTTTTGTGGCTTCTTAAGTCGCTCACGCAACTCATCTGTCAAAGGGTAGATGTAAGTTCTCATCCTGTCCCCACCCGTCATCGTCGGAAACTCCCCCCACTCTCGTTTCTTCGCTATTTTCTTAGCGTGACTTGCTACGATCTTATCGTAGAAATGGCGTGCCTTTTCCTCAGGAAAGTGTACATACTGAGTAACCTGATATCCGGGAGCAATCGCAACACCGTCGTAGCCCTCGTCAGCGGCCATGCGGAAAAGACGTTTTAGGACCAGAGGCACCCACTCTTGGGTTTTCCGGTGAGACCCCGCAGCCGTATCGGGGCCCTCTTCTCTTAGTGTGTCCTGAAGAGCCGCAAGACTTAGCTTTTGATCTTCTACCCATTTTTTTTCTTGCGGCTTAGTGAGGCCGGATGGCATGGTCTCTCTGGATTTAATCAGCTCTTTAAGGCGGGCGATCTCCTTTTTTCGTTGTCGCATCCTCGCTAAGTTGGGTCGTTCATAGAAATCTTGTGGGCCTTGGTGCCAGTCTGATTGAATCTCATCGATAAATAGGATTCTTCGGCCCTTTTTATCTTTGCGGGTTGTAACTCTCGTGTGGGCCAAAACGTCCTCAAGAGGCCCGACGTTGTCTCGGTAATGCTCCCTCGGCCCTTCAAAGTGTGTGGCCCTTGCCCGTCCGCCCGGAGCGCGGATAAGAATCTCTCGGTAGTCTTCGCGTGGGCCCGGTGCGGTATGCACTTCATACGTCGGTCTTCTAACTCGATCGGACCCTATGTCTCTGCTGATCTTCCGTTCGAGGTTCATCATCTCCGCCATGCGGGGGCTTCTTGCAAGAGCCTCGACAGTATCGAGTGTCCGTATCCGGGTCTTTCTGTCGTTATGTGTTGTCGACTGCCTCAGTCGTCCCCGCCCAGAAAGACCTTGTAGTACGTCGTGGAAACGGAGTCTTAGCTGCGCTTGCGCGAGTGTGCGGAGAGTATCCTCCACTTGGGATGTGGTGAGACCTCGATTGAGCATAGCCTGAATCGAAAGACCTAGCGGGCTATGCATGTTGTCTGCGACGTGCCACAGCCAGTCCTCGTCCGACATCTCTTTGAGGGGCTTAGTGAAATCATACCCACTAATGTAGCCCTTGGCGTCGGCCTTGATCTCCTTCTCTCTGAGTTTCCTTGCCTTCCCTGTCAGAGGCCTAAAACCAGTATCCTTAAACGGACTGACGGTCTTGGATCTGGCGTCTCTTAGTCGCCAATATCGAATCCCCGCTCTGGGATCTAACTGATACTTGGTCATTATGTGTCCCGCGAGGTCTCGCGCCGCATTTTCTGCCTCAATAACCTCAGGTTTCTCCAAGATAGCGTTCGCGTAGTCTTCTATTTCCTTGGTCCATTTTCTGGTATCAACAACTTCTTTCAGCAAGTTTTCCGTTGTCTCAATGTCTTGGTGGATGTAGCCTCTATCTTTGTAGAAAGGGCGGAGCGCATGGTCATGATGTTGACTCCCCTCTAGTCGCAAGGTGGTCCCGCGAGTCAGTATTTCGGCAAACTTTGGCCACTCGTACATGGGCTCGTCCGCAGAAATCAGCATCGTATTCAGTCCACGGTCGAACTCCTTGGCTAAGGGCGCTACAACCTTATAATAAGGAGTTTCGTACACCGCTTTTGTCTCCCTTTCTGCGAGAGACGTTGCACGGTGGATAAGGTCAGCGTCTAGGTCTCGCTCTGCTGATTGCTGTAACAGCTCGTGTTGGAGCTTATTTCCTGCCTCCGTGTGGGCCGCTTTCAAAGGATGGTGAATGGCTCCGCCCTTCACAAACTCTTCTAATGGCTGACGCGCCTCACGAACGTGCTCTAAGATCTCATCTTTTGTGAGACTCTTCTTTCCCTGCTCTTTTGCTTCGCGGACCAAAGCATCAATCTGCGTGTCCCGCATCTCTCCGGCTTTCACTCCCTTACTAAGGAGTGCCTTCTCAACCGTATCCACAGCTAAAGGCTGCTTCATCCCCTCAACAACTTCCTCAAGCTGTGAGTAGTACACAGGTGCATCTTCTGCTACTTCCTCAGCGCCTTCTTTCACGGCGCGGCCTATCAGCGGCGTTGCCGCAGCCTTTAGACCTGTCCCCAAAGCGGTGAGCCCCTTGCCTATGGCGGTGTCCGTTGCGGCTTCTGCGGCAAGTCGTCCTATGACGTTTCTGTTTTGGGGGTCAGGCAGTCCGGGTGCGGGAACCAACGCCGACCTAGCTAGGCCTTCGCGCGCTTTTTCCTCCATAGGAGGACGCTTAATCACCCCATACCGCTCCAACATCTCTTGGCGCTTAATCTCTTCGGGACTAAAGGGGGGGAACTGCCTTCGGGCTTGCTTCTCTCGTGCCTCTTGGCCCTCTGGACCCACAGCCAATGCTGCTGGGTCTTGATAAAAAAAAGACTCCGGGTCACGAGTAGACTTGATATACCGGTCAAACCTCTCCTTCTCCTCGGCATCTTCTTTGGCGATACGGTCTTGCCTATCTCGAAACGCCTTCATGACAAGTGCCGAGAGGTTGGTTGCGGTAGGAAGGGCCATTAGTCGTCCGTGTCAGCAGCCAAAGGAGCTTGGGAGTATGTCGTGGGGAGCTCAGGAGTCGCCTTCTTTGCTGCCCGGTTGCGGAGGTCGCGAAGCACGTCCCGGTTAGGGGAAGGCTCCTCATCAATCTCTTCATCCGCAAACAGTGTCTCCACAGGAGGGGGCTCTTCCTCTGGTTCATTCTGCATGTCAACCAGAACTTGCCCTTCTTCGGGTGAGAGTCCCTCGGCATAATCGCTAAGGGCGTTGTTATACTCTGTCTCCGGGGGAGGCCCAAGCTTCGCCCTCAGTGCGTTCATAAACTCTTCGTTGTCCAACGCACGAAGGAAATCACGAATCGTGCCCTCGTCCTTATTTGGGTTGTCCGCCATTTTTCGCCTCCACCATTACAGGTTCGCGTTTTTCTAGTAACTCGTTTGCATCAAAGTAGTCACCACGAAGTTGCTTCGTCTCTCGTTTGACCTGTACAAGCGCAGTCACGATGTCTGTATACGCATCTTGCGGGTTACCCTCAACAGAGTTTTTAGTAGCCATAATCGTGAAGTTTAGCTCATGCCATGCTCGCAGTTCTTGTGCGATCACCGGGGTAATGCGTCCTTCGACAAGCGCCGCCATGATCTTACAACTAAACCCGACGAGGTCGTCGTAGTCCTTAATCGGGTGCTCCTCGACAAACTTGGCAATCTCTTGGCGCTTGTCCTTAGGGACGAGCATCAACCAAGATGAGTAGTCGGCTCCCGGTGAGGGAGCAGCGCGCGAGGCGCGAGGGTTACTGTTCGATCTGCTTCTTCGTGACATGAGGTTCCTCGGTGCGATAAAGTCTACAGCCCTTTGTAAGTCTCATACGCTTTGGAGAGCCATAAATCAAGTAAGAAAGGTAAGGTGGTGAGCCAGTGAGCCGCTTTGCAAGGTCGGCATCCGCGTAAAAAGGGTTGGACTGAAGTGCTGCCAGAAACCGCATGCGCTTCCTCATAGGTACGTCCGTGAGAAACGGAGGATAAACACAGCGTCGGAAATCGGTCCCAGAGGCCCAGAGAATATATTCTGGGATGTCCTGTAGGCCTTCGATGCCCAAGTACATAGTTCGGAGAATCGAGCTCTCTGGGAGCCTGTAGCCTTCTGCTATCTGAGGCACGGTCAGCCCCATGCAGTACAGCAACACCATAAGGAACGCACACATCTGCCGGTCGTTGCGAGCGTAACGGCTTGACATATCGACGTTTGCAATGTCGTGAGGTGTAGGGATGAGCCGATACTTAAAGGCGGGATAGATTTCTCTAGGCCACTCTGTAGGGGACCGTAAGCAGGCCTCAGACCTTGCCCAGTTGTTAAGCAAAGGGGTTTTTCTCACCCAATCATAGACACCTGAGTTTGGTCCTGAGGTGGTCTCGAACGTCCACGAGAAGCTTTTCTTGCGGATGTACATGATTGTCGAAAGGAACGGGTTCCACGATTTGGTTGTCGTCAAATATGGGGTGTAGAGCGTCCTAAGAGCCAGCACATGCGGGCTCTTATTCCGGTCCTTTACCCTAGGTAGCCTCTGCGTGGGTTCACGCATCCGCAATCCTTAGACTCATAAATCCGGGCTTCTGGGCCCGCTCAACGCGAAGTCCGATACCCACCCATGCGCGGATAACCTTGCCCCCGACACGTACAGAGCGTGTCTCGAAGTCCCGCTCCTTCAACTGACGGTTGAATAGCCGGTAGTTCTGTGGCTTTTGGCGCAGGTCTTCGCACCAATCCGCGTAAGCAAGGTAGATATCCTTCTGTGATACAGAGTGTTGGGGGCCAATCAGGCAATGTTCGCCCATAAACTCGGCCAACACGTCCATCTCTTCCCGATACTCGTCCGTTGCTAGCGTCACCACCGCAGGTGGGCGCAGACCGTCACGCTGCCACTCCAAGCAACCCTCGACTAGGCGACGAAGAATGCCGGGAGCCTCCTCTTTTAGCTTATCAAGAAAGAATGGGTCTTTCTTATCGGCGGGAATACGGCGGTTCCACGGGATACGCATGACTCGCCGCCAGATACCTTCGTCGTTACCCTTGATGATAGGACGATGGTTGGCTGCGATGCAGAGTTTGTGCGTTGGCATGAACTCATAGAAGTCCTGACGCATCTTCCGGGCACGAATGGGGTCACTACCGGTGAGCTGCTTGATAAGCGACTCAGCAAACGGCTTGCCTTTCTCGACCTCGGCGTTTGCCACGAACCTCGCACCCTGCAAGTCGGCCACCTCGGTAGGATGCGACTCATTCTTGCGAGCAAGCAGCAATCCGGGTGCTCCTTGGATAGCGTAGTCACCTAGGACATGCATGATCATGAGAAGCGCGGTGGTCTTACCATTGCTGCCGGTTCCCTCCATGAAGAGCAGCACTTGTTCTGTGACCAAACCGGTAAGGCAATAGCCAAAATAGCGGTGGATGAATGAGATCACCTCCTCGTCCCCATGCATAGCAAAATCAAGAAAACTGTCCCATGTCGGGCATTTAGCAGTTGGATCGTAGACAATCGGGCTGTGCTTCGTCATGTAATCTGTACGATCGTGTCCTTGGAGCTGACCTGTCCGAAGGTTGATAGTGCCGTTTGCAACATTCAAAAGCCAAGGGTCTGCATCCATCCTGTCAGCCTTGATGGCAACCTCTGCCTCGGTGGACGCCAAGCTAATCATAGAGTTAATAGCTCGTGAGCTTTCACTACGGAGGGCATGTCGGCGCAGAGCACTGCGCTGTTTTTTATTCGCAGATGCGGCAGCTTCATCGAAGATAGAGGCAACTACCATTTTCGCTTTGCGATGGACCCCACCATCTAGATCTCTCTCCCAATGGGAGTCAGTGTACGTGTACCAAGACCCATGCGTTGGGCAATAAAGGAGTTCATTTTGAAAAAGTCTTATCAACCGCTTCGCGTTCCCCAAGTCCGTCAAGTTAGGCGAATCCGCCGTAGACGCGGCCAAGGGCTGACGGCTAGAGCTTGGATTAAATGGATCGTCCGCGAGCTCTTGGAGCTTCTGCCATCCGATGTGCTTCCCATCCTCGTCCTTCTGCTTCCCTTCGCAGTTCTCGTGGAGGCATCCCGCTGCAATCCCGCCATCGTTGAACTGGAGGATATACGCACTCCTGTCCGTGTGTTCTGAGTTCCACGGACAAATATCAAATACCCAGCGGCGTCCTTTGCCTTGCCATGGTATAGGGTCGCCCAGATCTGGGAAGTTCTTTTTGATCCACTTCTCAAGATCGTCGAAGACGTCTGAGGCGAGAGAAATAAGTTTTTTCTTGTCCTCCTCTTCCTCCTTAGAACCATCCGATATGATGCCCGTAAGCTGCTGCATTGAAACGGGTACCAGATCTTCAGGCACCTTGAGGAGCTTGGCTGGCCTCCACGGCCTTTCTTTCCCCCCGTGTCCCTTTCTTGGCAAAGTACCGTACACCTTCCAGATGCGGGACGGGTTGAATACGAGGCGGTCTACCTCTGCTCCGTCGGTGCTGAACTTATCAGACAATGCTTCGAGGCAAAGGCGGATTGTCGTAGGGTCAGCCTCCTCAACTCGGTACATCATGTGGTAGCCGTTACCTGAATCACCGAAGATGGGGTCAGGCCAGCCTTGTTCCTTCAGATGGTCGTACACTGCGTCACATACGTTCTTGGCTTCCACCTTTTCCAGCGCAGTTGCCGACTTACCGGAGGGGCGCTTGGGATCAATGTCCACGAGCAGCCACCGAATCTCCTCGATGTCCTTGTCCTTAGTAGATTTACCTCTAGCACCCAGCGTTAGCGTGTGCAGATGGGGAGTTGCCTTCCCCGGACGCACGGGATTGGGGGTAAAGTAGACACCCTTGGCCCCTTGGTCCGATAATGTGGCCGCAGCCTCAGCTAAGATGCGGACATCGTTAAAGAATCCGCTATATGTGCGACGAATCCCGTCTTGGCCCGGAACACTCAGGGCTCGAAGCTCTACATACTGACCTTCCTCCAAGATTTGCCGGAATGCCTTCTCAATCTCCTCGATACAGGCTTTGCTTGCCATAGTTCCCTCCTAGTTAAATAGATCTAGTTGAAGATGTGACTCGTCATGCGGATCGAACACGTCATCTCCACGCAGAAGCTGTTCTAACGCATACGGAGGGATACGCATAACACCTCCAATACGGTAGGCGCGGAGCTCACCGCGCTTTATCATACGTTGAACCGTCCTTTTGCTCACATTCAGAAATCTCGCGACGTCTGTAATCGTGTGCATATGCCCTTCTAGTGTTCCCATATTCCCTCCTTCGCGACAGATGGTAACAAACGAGACAGGATATGCAAGCCCCGGTATGTCGGGGTGCCGTGTAACAGAAGGTGTAACAAACGTAACTGAAGTTTGTTACAGCCATAACGTAGGTTGGAAGGGGCATACCCCAAAGTGTAACAGTGTAACAAGTTTTTCAGTATAACGGCGGAACAGAAAAACGGGGGAGTTTCGTGTTTTTACGAAACTAGAGAATGTGTATATAGAGGTTACTTGATACCTTGTTACATTGTTACACTGTTACACACTAACGATATTAATGGTTCCCCCTGCCTTTTCGAGAAGGCCCCCTGTAACAAACTGAAAATGGACTTGTTACATCTGTTACACCAGCTTCTAACGGCACTATCAGCAAGGGCTGGCCCTTTCGCGCAGCGTTTCCCCCACCAATCTTGACCAAACTGGATAAGTTAGTGGCTTGATTTTTCTAAAAACTCTGAGTTCATTTTCGCGAACTTAATGAAACAGGCCTCCAAAAAGCCTTAAAGGGGGGCAAAAATGCCTATCATGTTGAGGGCACATACCGCCGGAGGCGAGCCGCCCGCATTTCCGGGGCTGCCTCATGCGCGCACAAAAAAACCTCCGAGCCTTTCGACCCGGAGGTAGACCCGCCAGCAGCGCGGTTCTATGCTGTTTCGCGCCTGCGCACGCTTCGAAGAGTGGTGGCCGCTCCATCAAGCACCCGCTCGATGGCCTGGAGCTCTCCTGGTGTGATTGACCCGTCGTGGTCCGGGTTCAGGCGCTCGGCCATAATCGCCTGATGCGCGCGCTCGCATAAGTCAATCACGGCGCCGATTTTTAACAACGAAACTTCATCCATTTTCCCTCCAGTGTAAGCCCCCAAGCGGTAGGGGTAAGACCATGTAACACGCGCGAGCCCGCGTGCAACAAAGAAAAAAAAGAGCTCACGCGCGACAAAAAAAAGCGCGGCCCCGACCTATCATGTGGTGGGGGCCGCTGGCTATCGCGTCGTTATCGCGTAGCTATCGCGTGAGGAGATGGGCGGCTATGGCGATACAGACCCATAGCGCCATAACCTCTAACACGACACGATGTCGGAATACTCCAGAACGGTTGGAGTCGCGGTCCTGTGGTGGGGAACGACCATCGCGCGCCCGGTTGGAGTCGAGCCACGATAGAACCCGTTCACGGTCTCGCCGGTCATCGGGTCCACGTACGACGCTCGGACCTGTTCTTTGCCTGACTCCTCCAAGCGCGCCAGCATGTACACGGCGCGCGCTTCCGAGCTCTCGGGAAAAGGGGTTTCTTCCTTCTCCGGCGGAAGACAAATGGTCTCACCAGTCGAGTGTTCGTGAGCAAACTTGATGATGTATGACCACGCGGCCGGCTCGTAGTTCTCCACCATCTGGGACACGGTCAACGCATTGCGTGCGCCCTTCATCGCGACGAAACGCCACGCGTTTCCCTTCTTGGTTTTGACTTCCTTTCCGACGATAGACGGGACCTCCGTACACTCATCGATCACGGTATTATCCGTGCTTTTCTTGCCCTTGGGATGGAACACAGGAGACGTCTTCTTTTCTTTGAACATGAGATTTTTTATCCTTTTCTCGTTTGCGCCCCGACGGACAACCCGCCGGAGTCAAGCACAGTCTATCCCCCAACCGGTAGGGGTCAATACCTCTTGACATCCTTTTGACATTCGGCCTATCGGGCCATAGGACGCGCGGGCATGTATGCAAAGCCCCGAGGTTATCGCGTGGTTCTTACCGGTTATAGTCAACATCATACCACGCTTCGCCATCTTCCGAGTTTAAGGCATCCCATAGCGTTACCTTATCGCGTGGGTAGAGCGCCTCATACATACGAACCATATCAGAGGCAAGTCGGCGTAACGCGGTATGGTCCTTAGTAAGAACCTGTAACAAAGCACGCTTTTCCCGCATGTAGATAGGCGCAAAGTTTCTATCGTGTTCAATGATGCTGCGGGAGTTGTCAATCATATCGGCAGACTTAATCATATGCGCCTGCCACCCTCCCTTACTTATATGGTGTCGGTCCATAGCTTTACGCCACGCCCGGTTACCATCCTCCGGCTTACTAACGTCGGTGAGCTCGGCCACAATACGTGCGATGTTAGGACCGAACGTATTGTTTATATCCTCGTTAGATACTGAAGTATCCTCTACTACGTCGTGTAGTAAAGCGGCGCAGAGACTTTCCACGTCATGTACACCAAACTCCCTTAGGAGCCTGTATACATTAAGCGGGTGAGAGATGTACGGTATCCCTGTATACTTACGTACTTGGCCTTTATGTGCGCCTCTCGCATACTGAAACGCTGAGGCAACAAGCTTACGCTCCTCATCTATCATGGAGTGGACGTCGTTTAACGTCAGGGTAACATCGCATGGTTCGTACTTAGGCATTAGTACTCTCCGGGTCTGTCAAGATGTCAGTCAGGATACGAGGCACACAGTGGTATTCCTTATGGTCGTAAAGGATAGCCCACGCTTCTTGTTGTGGCGTTTCCACCGGTTGACCATCTAGGTATAGATTACCTTTAGCCCTAAAGGTCTTAGGTACGACGTCGTTCGCGTCATCGCACCACTTATCCATCGTTACTATACGATTAGGTACGTCCAGCTCGACCTTAAACCCGCAGTGCTTGCAGGTTAAGTAGCGTTTAACTTTACTATTCATACCACACCCCCATATTGAGAACGATGTACCTACGGTATGGTCCTGTGTTTGTATCAATGAATGCCATAAAGGTGCTATCCCCTTCAGTAGTTGCAGTTGTACGGTCTGCTCCCTGCAACGCGCGCTCGAAGATACTATAGCTATCATAGCTATAGTGGCGACGGGCATAGTCGTATCGTTCCAGCGCACGGATGTGTTGGTCAGTAAGACCCGCATCATCTATCTCCCTAAGGACACCACTAGCCGCCAATGAGCCTCGGATACTATCTACGTACTTTGCATCCCATACAGCGGTAAGGTATCGTTGGAGGTATTCGTAAACTTTTCGTTCGTTCGCTTTCATTCGGTTTCTCCTTTCGCCGATGGATGAGCCCGTCGGTCAAGCGCATGGTATCACGCCCCCAACCGACGGGGTGTCAAGAGTTTGTCAAGTCGCGATTGTGTCGGTTCTACCCCCAGAATCTGGCAGCGGCATTCCCGCTTCATCATCCTTCTTTGAGGGGGATAGCCCGGTGGGGACTATGAGCTCCATAGTTCTGAACTTATAAGAACAGAACGTACACTCAAGGATACGCGCAGTAAAGTGCGCCTTATCCTTATCACCGGTAAGCGTGCTCTTACCCCATCGCTGTAGATACTCATGCCCCTTACCGGGTAGGTAGGTGTGATGACTATGAGCGATGTCCTTTACCCGCGTTCCGTTCTTTCCACACTTTGGACAATACATGGTTACTCCTAGATTTGATAGTTCGAGTAGTTGCTTACGCTCGCACAACCAGAGGAGCAATAGCCGTGATAGATTAGAAACTCTGGGTCTTCCTGTCCTTTGGGCAACTCGGCCTTACACACGCCGCAGTTCTCATACTCCCCATAAGGAATAGAGATAGGCTCAGCCGTTTTGTTGTGGTCGATAACCTCGACCGTGTTCTTTGTTTCAATCCAGCAATGAGCCCCACAACTCAAGGGCTTATCCGGGGAATAGACCACGCGGGCGACCTCGTTCCCATCCTTGTCCTTGATAATGGCGATGTGCCCATAACGGTTTTGCTGGTGGTCCTTTACCGTAAGGCACGGGTCTGTTTTCCCATGCTTACGGTTCGCCTTAATCACATGCTGATTCACATGAATCTTAGTGGTCTTCATTCCTCACCCCCGATTAGTTTTAAGTATTGCTTCCATCGTCTGATGGTTTCTTTCTTTACCGCTCCCATCTGGAACGACGCTAGGTCACCACTTGAATACTCGTGAAAGTCTTTACCAGATACGGTTGCGTGTGATGGTCCACGCGAACCACCGGGAAACACGCCTAAGTCGTAGTAGTGCCCGTCGTGTTTAATCGTCCCTAAGTAGATGCAGTATGTCCATATGTGGTGGTTACGTCCCCAATGGTATGTGCCTTCAGGTAGACCCTCAATCTCTTCTCCCATCATTCACCTCCCTGTTCAGGAGCCGACGTCCCACCAAAGCCTACGATAATGTCGTCCACCTGTTTATACAGGGACTCTCGCTTACCCTTTAGCCCTAGCATCTTACGGGCTAGGGTTGTTCCCATCGGGGTATTCCGACTCCATCGGATGCCGCTTCTTTGAAGCCCTAGGGCCGCGCGGATGCTCAGCAAGGTATACATGTCAGTTGCCGAGATGCTATCCCCCGTCACGTCAATCTTCCTCAAGTAGTCTGCTCTACCCATCATTCACCTCCTTTCTTTGACTGATAAGCAAGCCCGCACTTATTGCGGTACTTACTTGCCTGTCGGCTAGTGGGCTCAATGCCCGCGTTGGAACAAGCCTTACGGAACTCGGCGTTCCGTGCGGCAAACTCTTTGTTGGTCATTGCTGTCTTCATTCTTCACCTCCAAATGCTTTGTGCAGTTTTTTCAAGTGCGCCCAGTCAATAATCTCACACGTTTCTTGGTCGGAGAGAACCTCCCCATCCTCATCCCATGCTGCGGCTAAGACCATAGCGATAGCCGCCATAGCCTTTTCGAGTGTCACGCCTTCCTTAAGGAACTTTTCCATATCAAGGTCGCCTTTCACAATAAGCAACAAGTCCTTCGCTGTAGCAAAAGGAAACATAGCAGTAAGCATCCAAAGCTTTACCGCTTCCGCAGTAGCATCCGGCTGGAGGCTACTCTCATTCATACAACTAATCCAACGCCACATACCCATAGGGTCGGGGGCGATGTTAATCGTATGCGTCTTCACAACTTCTTCCACTTCTTCTCCCTCCTCACAACTAGGACACGGACTGTCCTTTGCATCCAAATAATACTCACCGTGATGAGCACACTTACCTACTCCGATTCCTTTGTCAGCCATCACTTCCTCCTAGTGCATCACAATAAAGATGTTCTTACGTTTGTCGTCTTTGCCTCTACTACCGTCGCACAACTGGCAACGGTCACATGTCACACGCCTTCCCGCTTCCTTAGAAGCAGGACAAAGAATCTCGTTAGGAAGCATGTCATCAATACTCTTTGCCGTCCTAAACGAGCGGAAACCCTTGGCATTGGCCTCCATTACTTCTTCCTTGGTATGGGTAGATGCCATACAAAAGCGGGCCAGCCACGCTGCCGCTTTCTTCCACTGATGGGTATACCCAGTCCTATTCGCTCTCATCATTCACCTCCATGAGCTGACCATGCCCATGCCCATGCTTCTTCTGGCATAGCACCGGGGTCACCGTATGAACCGAAACGTAGCTTCTTGCCCTGACAAAGAGCCCGCGCTTCCTCTACAGAAGTAACGGGCTTATCCTTGTGTGCTTTCCAGACAGACAGTGGGGCCTGATACGCCTTGACATAGCAAGGACGGTTAAGCCCTGCTTCCAGTCGCGCCTCCCTATTACTAGGACGAAGAAGGCAACCGCCACATACAGCGTAGTCTTGCCCGGTCTTTACTGCTTCGTGAGGAGGGATATCCTTCAGCATAATCCAAGTCTGAAGCATATCCCCTGTCTTGTCATTAGACGAGGCTTTGACTAAGCCTGTCACGACCATCATGATAATGACGGACGGGTCCAGTTCGGATGGACCTTCCCATACTTTAATCGCGTTTATCTTTGGCATTCGGCGTCCTGTTCGAGTCGGTTTTGCGTTGACCAGCGGCGAATCCCGCCCGGTCGAAGGAGAGCATATCCCCGACGGGTTGGGGTGGCACGTCAAGAAAATGTCAAGACGAAAAATGCAGGTTCGACCGTGGCTTTCAGCGAACAAAAGTTTTTTCTTTGACGGGGCCGGCGCGACACACTATGACAAACGACGTCATCTAACGACAGGTGGCAGAAACCCAAACGTGAGAAAAACACATGCATCATCTTGATATGAGTAATGGTCGAGCAAATATGTTTTATACCGGTCCTGTGCCTTGGCATGGGTTGGGTAAGGGAGTGGAGAATGCCCTTACTGCGGAAGAAGCTATCGTTGCTGCGGGCCTTGATTGGAATGTTGGACTTCAGAAGATGTTCGCTGACTATGATAAGACAGGCGAACACATCGAGATTCCTAACAACTTTGCTGTTGTTAGGGACGATACTAAGGCTGTGCTTGGTGTTGTGGGTAATCAGTACACCTGCTTCCAGAATGCACAGGCTATGACGTTGTTAGACGAGGTCGCTGGACCGGGACGTATGGTTCATTACCATACCGCAGGCTCTCTGTATGGGGGTAAGCGTGTGTGGTTGTTGGCTAAGCTGACGAACCTGACTATCGAGCCCGTGCCTAATGACCGGGTTGACCTTTACATCGTCCTTATGAAGGGGCACGATGGTAAGTTTGGGGTCAAGGTTTTCTTTACTCCTGTCCGTGTCGTCTGCGCGAATACGATGGGCGCAGCGTTGTCGATGGCAAGGTCTGACCACTCGGCTATGGTTAAGCTCAAGCATAGGAAGAACATCTTCTCCAAGGCGGATGAGGCGCGTAAGATTCTCGGTCTTGCTTATGAGCAGGGTGAGCGTTGGTCCGATATGATGAATAACCTTGCGAAGATGCAGGTTGATACCAAGGGATGGGAGTTCTTGCTTGATAATATCATGCCTCTCCCTGAGCTCGCGGATGGCGAAGAAACCACCCGCGCCTTTACTTTGGCAACGAACCGTAGGGAGAAGCTTACTGAGTTGTTCGAGGGAGGACTTGGGACGGATATCCCCGGTGTCCGTGGTACCGCTTGGGGAGCGTACAACGCTGTTACTGAGTTTACTACTCATCACGCTTCGGTTCGTGCTGGGGTTAGTAAGGACAGCCCTGACTATGATAGGGCTAGGTCCGAGAGGCTCCTTGATTCTTCTTGGTTTGGTTCGGGCGCGAAGCTCAACCAGCGTGCTCTTGATTTGCTCGTGTTGCCTTTCTAGAACGAAACTATGGGGTGCCTACCGTTTGGTAGGCATCTCTCTTACTTGGAGGAAGAATGCCTAACTCATATAAAACTACTGGCCCGAGGGTGGCTATCCACTTGCCCGCTGGCATCGTTAAAAGCTTGAAGCGTATTGCTAGTGAGGAAGACCGTAGTGTGTCGGCGCAATGTCGTCGTTGGATTATTGCTGCGGTCGAAGCATGGGAAACCAAAGACTCCGAGCAATACTACGTCCCGCCTAAGGGTAACGAGTAATGCCCATCTATGAGTTCAAATGCCAACAATGCAAGGACCAGTTTGAGGTGCTGGTCCGTACAAAAACTGAAGAGATAGTCTGCCCTGTTTGTAAGAGCGGGCGGGTAACGAAACTAGTCAGTGGTGGCGGCTTTATCCTGAAAGGGGGAGGCTGGTACGCCGATGGCTATTCAAAAGGAAAGGAAGGTGAATGATGATTGACAATCTGTTTGAGACGTTAGGCGAAGTGTTAGGGGGACGAGGGTATAAGGTCGAGGACGAACCCGTGACTGTGCAGGTTACGTTTAAGAACCTGACTGAGTATGGGTTGTTCTTGGCACTGATGTCTACCGTTGAGCAGGATGCGAACTACGGGCCCTTTACTATTGAGAGGGTAGGAGGGTCCGACGATGGGTAACTTTGAAGAAGAGTACGTCTTGGTGAGTTACCCTGTGCTTGATGGGGAGCGGTGGGTCAATCGCGAATACATGCGTGACCCCGACATGCAGCCCTGTTTTTGGGACAGAGATGCTGACGGGCATGACTGGGACTATACCTACATCGAAGAAGACGAGTGGCCTAAGAAGGACGAAGTAGATAAGCACTGGCTTGCTTACGAGGCGTATGTGTTTGATACCGGGGAAGACCCGTTGGACAACTACTACGTTTCGTACACGTACAAGAGGCTTGCTGCTTATACTCTTGTCTTTAGGGAGAGTCTCGGTGGTCCGTTTCTTATCCGTTGGAAGAGAGGTCGGGCACCTTACGAGGTTGCATCTGCTAAGATGCCCCCGCCTTGGGTCTGTGAATACTTCCTTCTGATTAATGGTTGGTTTATGTCGTCGGACCCGGATGACCTATCGAGGCGTCCCCTTAATGAGATCACAGAGACGGGGGAGACAGGGCGCTTTGATATGGCTGATTACCTTGAGCTCTTGGAGCATGACCCCCGCGTGAGGCTTACGAAGAGTAGGCATAAGAAGCTACCGTTCTACTTCGCAAGGTATGTCACGGAGGAGACGCGCCGATACAGCAAGGGGACCGTAAAGCGGCGTTTGAGAAAGATTATCCGTAAGCACCGGGAAGACAGGCGTGCCCGGTCAGGGGAGGAGTAATGCCACGTAAAGACCCAACGTGTCCCGACTGTCTCAACAAAGGCTACCTGTCTATCCTAGGTAGGCGCAGCGGAGACGAGCGGAAGATTGTGCCTTGTACCTGTAAACATGGGCGAAGGTTTGATAAGATGTGGCGTGCTGAATCACCACCAACCAAGCGCAAGGCCCGCCCAGTACGTCCCGATGCTCCCGCTAATCACGGCATAGCTGCACAAGTACAACCAGACGAAGATAACAGCAGTACGACGAGGGTCCATGCCGACAACCTAACACGGAGTAAGGACAGATGAAACCGACTAAGAAGCGGAACATGGTTGTGGTAAACATGATGCAGCGTTCAGCTAAAGCAGGACGACACCCCGATAAGAAGAAGCAAGCAAGTAAGAAGGCTTGTCGAAAGGGAGCATGGCGTGGTTTGCAGTAAGTGCGGGTACCGGCACTTCAAGAGTATTGCCGCAGTAAATACCACGCACGGATGCGAGACCTCAAAGCAGTCTCTTATAAACTGGGGGCTCAAGGTTGGTATCTTTGACGAGCACCCCCAGTGCATCATCCGACGTAAGCGATGCAACCGTTGCGGCACGGTGATGCGAACGATTGAATACAAGATAGCCACAGAAACGAAACGCAAGAAAACTAAGTGGGGAGGAAAAGAAATAACAGCACGAAAAGAGTAACTTATTGACCGCGCCAAGCGGTTAGACTGGAGGCATGAAGACCGTTAGTCTTACCCTCGAAGAGCCCCCTGACATGGACGAAAGGATTATCTACTCGATAGTATCCGAGTTGTTCGATGTTGATATTGAGTTCAAGAGGAAGGACATTATCATCTGTGGTCGGAACCTTGATGTTATCGCTTGGCTAGCCTTTCATGTATTACCGCTAGATACAGGAGAATCCTGATGGATGAGCCTTGGCTGAACTTGAACATAACAGAACGCATTAAACCTTGGGTGCTTGATGGGTACCTAACTGACTATCAAAAAGAAGCATGGGACTGGAGCACGAGACGCGCCGGAGCTAACCTGTGGTGGGCCTGCGGTGCGGGTAAGACCTTAGCCGGTTTACTATGGCTAGTTAGTGGCCCGCACGCCGAGCGTAAGCTCATCGTCACACGAGCCCCCGCGAAAAGCCAGTGGAAGTGTCAGGCCGCGCAGTACACTGACCTAAGGCCCACGGTCATGGAGGGCTTCACCAGTGTGTACATTCCCGATGATACCGAGTGCATTATCGTATCGTGGGAGATGCTTAAGCACTGGCTAGAGTCTATCCAGTATTGGTGTGAGGGGCGGAGACTGGCTATCGTGTGGGACGAGATACACAAAGGGAAGTCGTGGCGAAGAAAAGAAAAGTATGTGACTTTCAAAAACGGTGTGGGTTGGCGTTACATGGACAATCGAGCAGCGGCAGCGGCACAGTTAAGCGAGCTCGCTAGCCGCCGGCTAGGGCTAACGGCTACACCTATCCGTGACAGGAGAAGTGACCTTTGGGCACAACTTGACCTTGTCCAGCCCGGAGAGTGGGGAAGTAATATGCGCTTCATTAAGCAGTACTGCGATGCCTCCCCAAACGAATGGGGTGGGTGGGATGCTACTGGAGTGAGTAACTGTGCGGAGTTACACGAGAAGTTGACGCGGGTCACGCACCGTGTGTCTTATGCTGAGATGTCCCGCACCCTCCCGCCAAAGAGGCGTCAGCTTATCTATCTTAGCGCACACGAACAGAACAAGTCCGTGGGGTTCGTGACTGAGTTTAAGAAGCTCAAGTCTGCGGGACAGAAGGCTAAGTTTGAGATGCAGTTGATGGAAGCGGCAGCACGTAAACGTGCGTGGCTTGTAGAAACAATCCATGACTTACTCACTAGCGGACAGAAAGTGACCGTGTTTACGGGACGACGTAAAGACTGTGAGAAGTTATACGCGGCTATCGCAAAGAAGATGAAGAAGACAAACATCCCTGTCCTGTCTGGTCACGGAGGCGATTCGTTAAAGGTGCGGCAGGAACTTGTAACTAAGTACGCGGAGCTCGAAACAGCGTGCGCGTTCGTCGGGACAACCGACGCATTCGGAGAGGCTATTGATGGATTACAGAACACCGACACCGTGTTCTTCGCGCTGCTCCCGTACACTCCGGGACAGATTGTTCAGGCCGAAGGTCGCTTTTCACGACATGGCTCGACAAGACCTGTGCTCATCAGTTATGTCATCTGCGAGGGAACCGTAGACGAACACGTAGCAGACCTATTGCTGGCGAAGCTGGAAGCAGTTGAGGCGACATTAGGAGATGAAGAGGCGGGCAATGTCGCAAGGACGCTCGCCGGAGAAGACGACGAAGAAGCCATTATCAACCAACTACTCACTATCAAGGGATAAAAAATGAAAGACCAATCAGCAACAGAAGAAGTTTTGAAGTTCCGCAAAGAACTGATGGACCTTGTAACTGAATCCGAGGCAACCAAAGGCGAACTAGTCGATGAGCTACTCGCTGGGGTGGCGTCGTGTCTAGTGCTATTCAAGTGCGCTAGCTTCGGGCATGCATGTGAGCGACTAAAGACTCACATGGATATCTCTGGGCAGGTACTAGCCATAAGGGAGAACAACCCCTTCGGCTATCCGTCCGCGATTATCGACGCCTAGAGGTAGTTATGAAACACCTGATCGATCCGGGCCCATCCCGCAAAGGATGGCACCGGCTAGCTAAAGTGCTGCGTTGTCCTAGACTATATGCTCTGTCTTATTTGGTAGAGCATCGGACCTCCGACGAGCCTCCGGCTGAGCCCCTGATGAAGGGCTCTCTGATGCACATCGGGCTCGCGCACCATTACGCACAGAAGTCTGACCTGTTTGAAAACGAGGACATCTACTCACCGCAGGAAGCTATCGAAGTCTTAGCCCAGCAACAACCCGCTGGGCACCGCGCGGCATGGCAACGTCATGTCCCAGAGATACAGAGAACGCTAGCTGATTATCAGATTCATTGGTCAGGTGAGCAATGGAAGACTATTGCGATTGAGCATGAGCTTCTTGTCAACGTGTTTGATGAGGAGCGCAACAAGTCGTACCTGTACACACAACGTGTGGATGCCGTATGGGAACACCCCATGACGGGCAAGATTTACTTTGTAGACCACAAGACCGCCGGTCGGTTTACCTCGCGCACCCTTGGGGGCTACAGTATGAACGGACAGTTTCTTGGCTATCAGATGATAGGCGAGAGAATGTACAAGGACCGATGGGGAGGCGTACTGCTAAACGTCATCGAGTGGGGGAAAGGAGGGGGCTCTCCAACATTTCAACAGATGCCCATCAACCCGGCACCGCACTCCGTCGTGCAGTTCCCGAATGCCATCATTAGAGCAGAGAGGACTATTCAAGACTATGAGAAAACTCAGCCAGCAAAGTGGCCAGCAACGCATCAGGAATCGGCGTGCTGGGCATATCGTCAATGTCGATTCTATCAAACATGTCAGTGGGGGAAGTAGAAAATGAATCTGTTTATTATCCTTTATGGTCCTGCCAAGACCGGCAAGACCTTATCCGCAATCGCATCTTGGCCTGATGCACTCGTCGTTGGGCCGGTGGGGGGTACTCTCTCCAGTCGGTTCTTAAACCACGAGCCCAAGTTTATTCCGGTGGGAGACCAAATCACCGTGAAGCAGATTGGTGAGATTATCCAGAAGGCGCAGGATGAATACCCGTGCATCATTATTGATGACTTTAGTATCATCTGTTCTTCTGAGCTCATGCTCTGTCAACAGTCCTTTAGGGGGTGGGATGCCAACAAGGAGTTCAATAGGCGCATCCGTGTGCTTAGGGACATCATCCGTAATGCTAACTGCCACGTCGTTCTTACGATGCATGAGCAAGCCCCTAAGGTCGTTGGCCAAGAGGGTGAGCAGAGGAAGCTACCGGGATGCCCTATGATTCCGGGGTGGCAACTACCAGAGCAGTTCCCGACACACGCCGACCTCGTAGCCAGAGTTATCTACGATGAGGACGCACCGGGGAGTTGGCCTTACCTGTATCAGACTGGACCAGACGAGATTTACACTACAGGTGACCGTCTTGCCATCACACCCGAGAAGTTTCCCATGAATATCCGAGAGGCTCTCCTACTTGCGGGCATCGACGTCCCGCGCCCTGAGCCCTTGGCCTTTATGGAAGATTATATCCCGGTTATCGTCGATGCGATCTCCGAGGAGATGGCCACCAAACGACCTTCACTTAAGAAGGTCTTCACACCGTTTGCCGAAAAAATGATAGAGGAGGGGATTGACACTCGGCACATCCGCTGGATATTCAACGACGCTCTCCATAGAGAGCACTTGACCCGGCACAACAACAACCTGATTACTAACTTCATTAATACACTCTGAGGAACACATGTTCAACTTTGACTTTACTTCTACTAGCATCAACCAGTCCCCAAGTAAGTCGGGTGTCTTCCCTGTGAAGATCACCGGCATCGAGGGCTACACGTCCAAAAGCGGCAATGCCCGCATTCGTATCCGCGCCGCAGTCTCTGAAGGCGAGTGCGAGGGATGCACCATCGTCGATGGCATCAACCTGCCCACCGAGGAGAACTCCAAGGTTAAAGGCATTTGGCTTCGGTTCTTCGCGTCTCTCGGCCTGACTCCGTCCGACGTGAAAGAGTCTTTCAGCAAAGACTACAAGAACCTTGACGATGCCGTTAAGCACATCAGTAAGGTGCTGATGGACCTCAAGGGCTACTGCTACTACGCGCCTGCCGTAGGAGAGGGAACATACCCTACGAAGAAGTGGCTCACCTCAGCGCAAGCTGAAGGTGCGCGTGAGTCTTCCTCCGCTGGAACTGCCGCTAGTGGCAGCACAAACGCTGCGTCTGACGCTCTGAAGGACTTCATCAACGTCCGTTGATTCTTGCTGGGGGGTGCTTCACTGGTTGGGGCACCCCCCTTTTTTTCGGGGGCGTTATGAACTGTTGGCATTGTAAGACTGAACTAATCTGGGGTGGCGACCACGACGCGGAAGAGGATACCGAGGTCTTCACTATGGTCACCAACCTATCGTGCCCAAAGTGCAACTCACTTGTGTTGGTGTACTCTGGCGTAAAGGAGAATCTACCACCCGCCCGTATCGAACTAGGTGGGGATAACGATGGCGTTTGATAAAGCCAAGTGTGAGCAGTGCCCACTTAAAAAGCACTGGCAAAAGAAGAAGTGCTGGAGCCCCGTAGACTTCGAGCAGAGAGCGTCGGGGGACGGAGGCATACTCATCCTAGGGGAAGGACCGACAAAGACCGACATGAGCCTTGGGAGGCCATTCTCGGATATGTACGGGGCCGACCTACTAGATGCACTAAAGACCCTAGGGCTACGTCGAGAGGACGTGTCGTGGGGGCACGTTATCGGATGCCGTTGGCCAAACGATGACCCAAAGACATACATTGCAAGGCTTCGCGCGTTGAACCGACGTCGAGCAAAGAAGTGGGGGAAGGGGCCTTTGCTTTCCCCCATCGAGGCGTGTCGTCAGCATACAGAGCACCATATGCAAAAGAGCGAAGCCATCCTCTCCTTGGGCTCGCTTGCGACCAAGGCAGTCTTTGGTAACAACGTGAAGCTCGATGGTGTTCGTGGCGCACCTTCCTTTGTAGGGAAGACCAAGGTCGTACCATCGTACACACCGCAAGTTGTGAGGAAGAACCCTAGGTTTCGGGATGTGTTTCTTAGAGACTTGGCCAAGATGCTACGTCACTACAACGATGAGCTCCAATGGAAAGACCCAGAGGTTATCTACAATCCGACTTATGAAGTAGCTAAGGAGTTCTTTGCGTCCGTCAAAGAGCAGGGCGACATACTGGTGTACGACGTTGAGACCGATGGTATCGACGCCCTGAGTACTGACCTGCGTTGCGTGGGTATCGGAACAAAAGACCGCGCACTCGTTATCGGATTTGTTAGCATCGACGGTGTCAGTCGCTTCTACTCTAAGGAAGACGAAGCACAGATGAAGGACCTGTTGCGAGAGGTCTTTACCGACGAGACCTTCTTGAAGGGCGGACATAACGCTGGATACTTTGACCGGCTGGTTATCGAGCAACACCTAGGGGTCACGCCCCGTCCGCTGGTGGATAGCATACTTCTCCATAAGCTAGCGGCATCCGAACACCGACACAACCTAGGGTTCATCGGCTCGTATGAGCTCGACCTACCCGCGTGGAAGGCAGACCATACAGGGGTGGAGGCTAAGACCGACGAGGAGTTGCATGCGTACTGCGCGACGGACGTAGCGGTCACCGGACGTATCATGCTCCCTGTTCGCCATCAGGCAGAGATGAGGCAACAACTCCACCTCTACTCCTTTGATGAGAAGATTCAGAACATCTGCGCGGGCATGCGTAGGATGGGCATGAGGATTGACGAGGGTCGTCGGCTCGCGCACGAACAGGAGCAAGCCGAGTTGGTGGCACGACACCGCAAGGTGATGGAGAAGATGCACCCAGAGGTACATCCCAACTCGACTGCCCAGCTCAGGGAACTTCTCTTTACCGAGTGGGGGCTCCCCCCCTCTTCGTTTACACCTACGGGGGAGATCTCCGTTAACGCCGATGCCTTACGTACACTCGCCACATCCCCCCTGCTTAGCGACAAACAACGTAAGTACGTGAAGTCTCTCCGCTTCTACCGCAGAGGGGAAAAGCTCCTGTCTACTTACTTGCGTAAGTTAGCCCCCGGTGCTGGGCTGGTCCGTGACGGGTACGTCTACCCCAACTGGAACTCCCACGGCACTGTTACCGGTCGGTTGTCTAGCTCTGGGCCCAACTTCCAGAACATCCCTTACGCTCTGCGAGACATGTTTATCCCCCCGGAAGGGTGCGTGTTTGTTGGTGCTGACTATGACCAGTTAGAGCTTCGATACTGCTCTGGTCTGGCAGGCGCGGCACACTACCTCGATGCGTTTGAGAAACAGCTTATTGACCCACACAACCTGACCGGAGACCTCATGTTTGGGGAGAAGTTCTGGCAGGTGGAAGGAGCCCCGGAGACTAAGATGGGCAAGGGCACGGGGCAGTTTAAGCGGATGCGAAACCTCGCCAAAGCTATCTGCTTCGCTAGTCTCTACGGTGCGAGCGCACCCAAGATTCATGAGCTCGTGACCAGCACCGAGGACAATGATGGGAACCTCATCTACGCCCATTACACCCTCCAGCAAATCCGCGTCCTGCATCGCAGGTGGAAGCGGCAAGCACCGGAGTTCGCGAGGTGGTGGGCTAAGACGTTAAGATTTTGTAAAGAGAACGGGTATGTGGCGGAGTCGGTGTTAGGCAGGCGTCGTTATTTCCACAAGGAGGACTACAACGCTGTACTCAACTTCCCGGTGCAAGCCGGGGCGTTCAACGTGGTGGCGTTGTCGATGATTGATTTGGTAGAGAACCACCTGCCGTTCGACTTCAAGAACAAGATTGGCTTAGTGAATCAGCTTCATGATGCCGTCTTGTTCAGCGTACCGGTGGCGCAAGCCGAGGACGTAAAACAACTTGTTACTGAAACACTCACGAGACGGGTGGATGGTCTGCCCGTCACATTTACCGCAGAAGCAGAGATTGCAGAATCTTGGAGGGAAGCATGATTAAAACACTTGTTACTAACATCAAACGAAACGCCGACATGAGGTACCGATTCACACACCCACACGTCCTCGTGCTTGGGGACAATGGGTCGGGCAAGAGCTCACTCGTTCACGGCATTGAGCTCGCCTGCTTCGGGCAGGTGTTCGACGCCGCAGGCAAAGACATCAAGCTGAAGAGACATCTTGAGTTCATGGTCGGACACAACGAAGAGGTCAACGCCTCTATCCTACTGGCTGACTGCGAGTCATACCGGTATGGCAACGACAAGCCCGATGTGCTGAACGCCATGCAGATGGCTACGTCAGCCCTGACTGGTGGGACCAATGGTCTCTGCCGGTTCTTGTTGAAGTACATGGACGAGGACATGCCCCTGTGTGTCACGTATCAGGGCTGGAGTGAGCAGGTGAAGCAGCACGGGTCATACCGCGCCGCACTTCTTCGGATGGAAGAGGTCGTAGGCAAGTCGCTTAGAAAGCATCGCGCCACCATCAAAGAGCTCGACGTTGCTCTGAAGTACTCCCCACATGACGAAGACCTTCTTGCCCGTCGCGCCCAAGCGGTCCTGCACGAGGCTACGTCGAAAGACTTGTCCGCGCAGATCCAGAAGGAGATGCTGCGGTTTGTGGAGGAGGTCAGCAAAGGGCTGGAGGACCGCATGCTCCGCTACACACCGGACGGCATGGGCACACCCAAGCTCTTTATTCGAGGCAACGACGTCCGTATTGGATTCGCTGAGCGTCCCGTTCCATCAGGCGCGGAAGGCGTGGCACTAGCCCTCGCACTAGCGGCTGCGGTTTTGCCGATGGAGAAGAGTATTATCGTGTTTCCTGACCGGGCATATGATAAGAGGACACTAGGCAAGATGATGCGTGTCGCACGCAGCATCCCTGCTTTTGGCGTGTACGTTCAATCCACAGTGCTTCCAGAACATTATGAGGCAGAGGAGTTGGGATGGCAGATAGTGAAGGTTTGACCTCTAAGATTCTAACCGCGCTATCCGTATGGGCACCGTACCGCTACGGGGGGAAGGTGGATTTTCCGCCTGACGTCCGTGGCGTCCCATCCTCGCTTCTCCGCACAGGAACCCGCTGTATCGACTGTTCGAGCTTTACGTGGGCCATTCTTTCTCAGGTATTCCCTGACCTTAAGTGGTCAACAAAGTACTATAAGAGATACCAGATGTGGGACCGCACCGATATGTGGGCCCCCATCCGGGTAGCAGAGGAGCTAGGCATTGGCAAAGACGAACACGGTGATGGGTGGTATTTGTATCAAGTGTGGAAGGGTGAGTGGGAAGGAGGACATTCCTTCCTTGGTCTCTCCCGTGGTGGTCGATTGCTTGTGCTGGAAGCGACGAAGAGCTGCCGGAACGGGTGCGACCACGACGGGGTCGTGTGGCGCGGCATCGGACCAGCAGGACCAGAGCTCCCAGACATGCCCGAATACTGCGAGCACGAAGCCACCAGAGGGCTAGTCTTCGCTAAGACGAAGCTGGGCTAGTTGTAGACGAACGTGAGCCCGCAGGCATTGCTGGGTGCGGCTGGACTTCCCGCAGAGTTACTCGCAGTCGTCGTGGCGACGTATGAAATACCTGTTCCCAAGGCGAGGCCCATGGGGATAGACACGTACTCTTTCGTGGCTCCCGCAGCCTTGACAATAATCGAGGGCTCCGTAGTGCCCAAAGTCACCGAGGTGGCCTCGTAAATCTTGAGGTAGGTGACCGCTGAGTTAGCCGTGTTGTCGAACTCAATGTGAAAGATTGTACTTGAGCCGGAGACTGCGTTGACGGCGCTGTTGCTGGCCGCTGTGTCCGTGTACCGTTTCCCGCCAATCGGGTTTGAAATAGTAACCGTTGTCGTAGCCATCTAGTCCCTCACTTAAACACAAAGAGTAGGTTCGCGTATGCGGCACCGAGGTTGCTTCCCTTGGTTGTACCTGCACCTTGGCTGGCGCTATAGCCTAGCCCGTTGCTAAACGTGATGCCTTCAGGGAACAGGAACACCTGCCGTGTGTTGGTAACAACGCGGAACTCAAAGTCAGGGACAGTGGTTCCGTTAGTTACCGCAGCCACAGTATCGTACAGCTTCAGATACCCACTGGATGAACTCCCTGCGGTGTTATCCACGTAGATAGCGTACAGCTTACCAGAGGTACCCGCAGCGTTGTTCCGAGCGGTAGAACCGTCGAGCCCCGTGTCTTTGATGTACCGGAAGTCGATCCCGGTAAACTGGTTGTTGACTGTGATTGCCATTGATTACCCCATGATTTCGTCGAGATACTCGCTGATCTCTTCAAGCAAAACTGCGATAATCAAATCCCGCTCACGATCACTAATCTTGCCGTCGTCAGACAGGGCGCTAGTAATCTCTCGGCCAACCCGAAGGATGCGGGAAGCGAGTGCGAAGATATTAAACTTACCTTTCTTTGCCATGCTACTCTCCAATAAGCTGTTTCCAGCCGGTGTCAAACGCAATGTGTTCTGCGGGGTCTTGTCCCTCGATAACACGTCCGTCGTAAAGAAGCGAGCCCTCAAGTATAGGTAGCACTTGCATATGGACATGTTCAGTCTCTTCATCAAACGTAGCAATGCCGCACCCCTGCTGCCAGTCAGGACTCTGTGTTACTCCGGGCACCGCCCCGTCCACCCGACACAGGCATCCGGGGCTCATAGCGGTGATCACATTACGCCCGAAAGGTCCGTGATAAGTTTTCTGCCCCAACTCTACACGATGAATGTGCCCATAGACCTCACTCCAACGTGCCGACTTTAGTATCGCAGCCGCCGTGGCCCCCCCGCCAGAGCGTACTTTATTGCCATGTGTGATACGTACCCGGTCCCATAGCCACCAGTCTGCGCCGTAGGGACCAACGTACTCGATACCTAAGTCATCTAGACGGAGGAGGTTGCGGACACTTAAGGCGGGAGACTCCTCGAAAGCCCGTGAGAGGTGTGTCGCCTCAGGTAGTTTTTCTACCATTGCCTTTGACATCCGCTCTTCGTGATTGCCAGCCATGTAAGTAACTTTTGCTCCGGGAGCAGACGAACGTATCTCCGCCAACCACCAGTGGAGCTCATCAATGGTGGGTTGCGTGGTTTGCTTGTACTCCGGCTTGCGGGGGAATCGAGTACTCCATGGAGCAAAGTCAACCATATCACCTAGTAAGACCACATAGTGGGGGTTCACCTCACGGATTAGTCCTAGGACTGCGTCCATAGCTTTTCGGTCATGCATTGGCTCAAGGTACGTGTACCTATTCCGCCACGCAAAGCCCGCTTGCAAGTCAGGGACTATGACTGCGTGCTTTAACCGCTCCTTCCGCCCCGGATGGTCAATGCGGACCATTGGCCTCGCCGGTTCAGCGGGCCGGTATGTCGCCTCTATGCGCCGCTCAAGGTTGGCCTTGACTTGATGCAAGGTAACCTTCTTCATCGTGTCCCTAACCTTGTGAGCTGACTCCCAAGCGTTTGCTCTCCAACTAGTTACTCGCCACTCTTTCTCATCCACGCAGGCGACTTTGAGCAGGTCGTCTAGGGTCTTAATGGACAAGCCCTTGGTAGAGATTTCTCTCTCAAAGGGGTTGGGGCTGTGGTCTTCGATGCGGGTCGAGGGGTCAGACCGGCCTGTGTGCTGCCCCTTGGGGAGGTCGAGCTCCTTAATCACCCTCCGCGCCTTGTGCTGCGTCACGTACTCGCCGGTCCATTCGGTGAGCATTGCGGCAATCGCGCGTCGGCCCGGAGTGTACTCGGCAAACTCGCACGCCTCCCTCAGCTTAGACCCGTACTTCTCGGCTAACTCTTTATAGCTGGCCATTCAGATCCCAAGTGAGGGGTAGTCTACGGGAGGGGCTCGATGTCGAGGATCGCAGTAACCGAGGTCATCGCAGTGTAGTTAAAGACAGACCCGTCCCCGCTCAAGGTAAGAAACAGGGTTCCCGATTGCGTGGGACCGAGTGTTGTCCCGCTTGCATCGTACACAATCGGGCTACCATCTGAGAAGGCGTCAATGCTTCCCTGCGTAACCGTGCGGGAGCTTTGGTTTTGAGCCAGCACGACGCTCACCACATAGGTGCTCGATGCGAACAGGTTTGTTCCACCCATGTGATCTGCGTTATGCAGAGAAAAAGGGAACTGGGCAACAATGCTGGTCGCCTCGCCCGCCACGGTGTTGTCCTTGCCCGCGCCAGCCGCGCAGGTGGTGTGGATGTAACAGGCGTCTTCCATGAGAGCGTTCGCGCCGAAAGACGACCCATCAACCAGTACGAGCGCGGCCCGATGCACAATGCCCCGAGTGGGCACCGTGAACGACCAAGTGTAGGTAGAAGCGGTAGATGAATCCGGCAGGTCGGAGACGGTAGCCGCCGACGAAACCTGAATCCTAGAGGCCGAAGTTGAGCGTGGCATTCAGCCCCCTACTATGCGATGGCGGCTAGGTTCTGGACGCCTTCCCCGGAAAACTGGACCTTGCCGGTGGTTGCATCGCCAACCACTAGTACGGTGCCAATCTCTCGAATCACATCGCCACTTGCGCTTGGCGCGGTCAACGTCATTTCGCCCGCCGTGAGGGACACGTACACAGGGTCACCCACCGCGCCTGCGGCAGTGTTGAAGGTCACGATCTGCCAAGGCAGCGCGACACCGTACCCGCCAGCAGGAATATCATGCTTGGCGATTAGGAGCCGTCCCCGAGTAGTGGCAAGAGCATCCGCGTCTGTCTTGCCCACCTTCATAAAGGGGCCCTCTGCGCCCACGCCGCAGAGAATAGTGCCTGCGGGCAGTGCGTTCACGGTGTCGTTGTTGAGGACTTTGACGCCTTCGGCATAGTTAAAGTCGCGACCGGCCTTAATCAACCTTTGCTTAAGATTACCCATAATGTCTCCTATAGACTTCAATCAGGCCCATGGCCTTGCTTGTTTGATATTGGATTTACGGAGCTATGTCAACCGTTTCTGCGGCATTTGCTTGTGCCATACTGTCAGCCATGACAAGCATAGCGTTGTTGCCCAGCAGCCCGCCTAGTACCGTGAGGATCATAATCAGGGTTTGAGGGTGCTTTAGGGCCGACGAGATACTCCATAGTGAGCGTTGTCCCATTTCATCGAGGCGTTCCTCGATGCGTCCAAGCGCACTAACTGTGTACTTTTGTTCCGTCTGGATGACCGCTACCGTTTCCCGTATTCCGCCAACCTGCTCTTCAAGATTGGTTACTCGCTGTTCAAGCCCCGACATCAGTCCTCCGTAGGTACGATCGGGGTCTTCGCCTGACGCTCCAGATCGTTCTCCAGTCTCTTCAATCTATCACTAACATCATCCTCTTTCCAATAACGCTCACTATCCCCATTGTAAAACAATACCTTGCCGGTATTGAGCAATGCGCCGAGAGCCTCCAGACGAGCCCGCGCTGGGCCCGAGTCTACGGCAAGAGCGCGGATCTCACTGGGTGCCATGCCGGGGAATGCGAGGCTAAGCATAAGGCGGAAACGATGATATTCGGTTTTAGGAATCTTGGCGATCGCGGCACCGACCGGTCCCGCCGGATAGCGGATTCGCTTTGTCCGTGTGTCCTGTGGGTCTTGTGTCAGAACCGCGAGATCTGGCGCACCAAGCATCCCAAGGAGCTCTACAAACTCCATGTCCCCGTTCCGCATCCTGAGCCCGTATTCGGATGCGGGGACGTCACTGACACCCACTAGCTCTTGGAAGAAGTCTTCAAACACGTCCGAGTATACGGGAGCTAGGAACTGGTCGATTGTTGAATCAATCAAAGACTCAAACGCTTTCTCCGGGTTCGAGGATAGTGGAATAACCTTCCCTTCTGGGTCCACAATGTTCCCTCCCGCAACGGCAAGGGCTGAGAGACTGGCTGCGATGTCAAGCATCCCAAGCATGTACTCGGTTGTGGTGGCTTTCGGAAAAATGCGGGCAAAGTGTGTTCGGACATAGCCCCCTTTTGCCATCTCCGTGACTGCGTTTTCTGGCATTTCACCTAGAGCAAGAAGGGGATACTCCTCAAGGTACTTAGGCATCTCCCGCATCGACGCATACTTGGCTTGCTCTTCTTCGGTCAGCTCAGTGTACGGGTCCGTCATCGCTGCGGGGTACTGGGTCATGAGCCGACTAACTACCTCAAACCGTTGTAACTGAGTCGCGCCCCTAGCATAGCGGCTCATGTACTCCTTTACGCCGACGTCGGAGGCCTCAAAGAACATCCGAAACACCTGCGCCATAGCGTTCTTCGAGAGTGTGTAGAACAGGACGTAACGGCCAATAAAGGACATCTCATGCTTTCCAACTGAATGCGACCAGTCGTACAGTGTATTCGACAACTCCCGGAAGGCCTCCTGCTCCGTCAGCCCCCGGTTGATGCGGGCGTCGGCGTACATGAGAAGGCGCTGACGACGAGTAACTTCACGGATTTTCATCTCCATGATGTTCTGCATGTAGCCGAGATCTTGACCTGCACGCGAAAGGGCTCCGAAGACACCCGGATTTTTCTGGCGTTCAACCATAAGGGTGCGCCGAATCGCAGCGGAGAAGTCTTGGATGCGGATGTTCTCCCCGATTCCTGCGCCAATCGCTTCGGCGTAAAACTCGGCGTAAGTCATTTTGGTGCCGTCTTTAAGTGTCAGCACATCCTCACTGGCCGTTAAGATTTTATCCAACGCACCGTTAAACATCGCAGAAAAAGCTGTAGGGAGCCCCTCTTTGCCGGGGGGTAGCTGTGCGATCGTCCTAAAGTAGGCGTTCTGTAGCGCCTTTCCGTACACAGGGACGTAAGCGAGTGAGCCCATGAAGGTCAGATTCGCGGCCCTAGCTGGTCCCACGGTGATCCACATCTGGGAAAAGTCACCAAACAACTGGTTCATAAAGTACGCAGGTCGCGGGATAACGAGCCCGGTGAGGATGTGTGTCTTGAACCACCGAAGAAACTTCTCGTACAGCCTTAGACCACTGGAGTGCAGCATTGTGGATGCCGCGTCCTCACTGATCGCTTCGTCGAGTTCTTTCTGAATCTTGGTAAGGCTCTCGTTGAGATCGTTCAAGATGCTCTGAGGCACCATCAACACGTTGCCCTTTGAATCGACCGATGCGGCAACCATGCGTTGGTACGCAGTACGGGTAGCATGTAGCTCATCCGTCTGGCCTTTCCGGCCAATGCTGGTCAAGCTACCCGTCCCCCAGATACTAAATCCGTCCAGTGCATCCAGAAGAGACAACCGGATATCGCGATGAAGCACCTCGTCAAGAGGGACCACAAGAAGCTCGCCCTTTTGTCCCCCCGCTGGGCTGGACAAGTAGACGACGTTCGCCTTCTTATCGATCTTATTGATGCGGTACGCCGACTTTCCGAGCGCATCCATACCTAAGTCTTCCAGCTTCGGCAAACGCACAAACGGCTTACCTGCACCGCGTCCCGCAGCAGGGACTGCGCCTGCTTGAGGATAAGGTGTTTGTCGGAGTTTAGCGACATCAGGGAAAGGACCGGCTCGACTAACGCTAGGTAGTTTTGTGAGGTCTACATGCGGTCCCAACAACAACGCGGCCTGATGCTCCGCGACATAGCTAAGCATGTTCTTGACCTCATCATTGATTCCCGGAATCAGTTGCTTGAAGAAGTCCATCTGCTCGAACCACAGGGGTGTCTGCCTACTTTCATACCGGATCAAGCTTAAGAACTTCTGAACATCCGGGTTCTCAAAAGGCACCGTGTGGATTTCCGCAAAGCCCTCCCGATTCAGTACTTGGTCCCAAAAGCCACGGTTGAAGATATACGAGACACGATTAGCCATTCGCCGCGCTCTAGCGGGATCCATACCTAGCTTTTTGGTTAGCTCCTCCCCCCGCTTGAGAAGAGTCGAGTTACCCATATGAATGTAGGGACGAAGCAGTTCCTTCATCTCAAGCTGATGTGCTTTTGCTTTTTCCACGATGGCCATAGATGCCGCATCACCAGTTTCTAAGGCACGAGCTCTATTGGTCACCACGTTGTGCAGTGCCTCATGAATGATGATCTGCGCGTTAAAATAGCGGGGGTCAAAGTTCATGTGGTCTGGGCCCGAGTGGGCGTTGTTGTACCTCCGCTGGAAGTAGATGGGGTTTGTGTCGGAGGCGTAAGGGACAAGGGCTTCGGCCATTCGCCGGTAGTTCTCCCCGCGCGCGTTTTGTGAGAGCCATTGTAAGATGTCACGGGTGCTATACAGCATGTCGCCCGCCACGGGTTTCTTCATGGTAATGGGGTTCAGGAAACCGTCACTGTGACTGTCTTTGACTGTAGAAAACTCAAGCGTCGGGGTGACCTCACGCAAAAACTCCTCACGTAGTTCTCGTGCTGTTCTCTCCTCGAAGCCCTTGCCTTCTGCTCTCTTTGCATACTGTGTGGCAACCACGCTTCGTTGTCCCGGCAAAGTAAGCTTTTTGATTCTCCCGTCTTTTTCTTCGATGCGAAGACGCTCTGTGAGTTGATTAAACAACTCCGCGTCTTTTCGCAGCATCACGTAGTCACCCACCATGAAGTCTACTTTGGCAAAGTTGTCGGTCGCCTCGGCTCCTTCACCCATCAAAAAGTTCATGGCCCGAGCCATACGTGGATTAAACCTAGGGCCAATGATGTTTGCGACCTTATCAAAGAAATCCGCCTGCATCGCGCCTAACACAATCCCTTTGTAGAACTTGGTCATGCCACCTGCGGTGGTCAAACTAGACAAGTCCAGCGTCACGGGCTTTTCTTTTACCCCTAAGATTGCGGAGCGAATCACATTCTCGAAGCCCGCGAGGAGTGCGTCTCCGGGAGCGGACAGGTCCATCTTTGCGACCCCGTCGTACACCCGACGAACAAGTTTGTCGTACTGTCCTCCCGGCTCGTAGAACTTGTCGCGGTTTGCCAGTGTGGACTCATCAATAAACGCTTGAATAGCCGCCGAAAGACCGGGGTTTTCGATAAGCTTGTCGCTGGGAGCCGCCATGTCCCGTGTTTTCCGCATGCTTGTCACTTGCCGAAGGAACGTAGCAATCAAGGACTCAGAACGGCCAACGATGCCCGTTAGTGTTAATGTTGCTTTCTCGGTGCCCCACACACGATACCGTGACGCTACTTCTTGGATGCCCCCTGCTGAGGTCAACATGCCACGCACTAAAGCGTTCGCCTCGTCAAGATCGTCTACATTTGCCAAGATGATGTTAAAGGAATCTAGTAGATCTTGGACCCTGCGTGCGATGACCTTTGCTGCATCATCTACGTCCCGTCGCACCACCGACTCCAGAAGACGCACATTTGTAGAGAAGAGAGGAACTTTCTCCATGACGCGCCCGATCGCTAGCGTGCCCCACACAATCAGCGCACGCGGCTGACGGAATAGGCCGGGAATGCCATCCTCAAGTCGGAGCCCGAGTTGGATCATGCTGAGAGGGTCTTTGAAGACCTTAATCAGGGCGCTTGTTGTATAGATGTCGTCCACATGGCTAGGAGCGAGGGCTTCTGCTAGTTCGTCCCCAAACATGCGCTGGTCATGTACGTCATACTTGAATGCAGCGCGGGCTCTTCCCTCAACCGCATCCATCATCTTCTTAAACACCGCAGGCTTAAGCCCCGTGACTGCTGCCGCTCCCTTTGCGAGTCCCCGCATAGCTTGTAAGTACTCGTTGTACTCGTTCACGACAAACGCATCAATCCGCTCCGGTGACATCGCATCTAATGCTTCGGTGCGTTCTTTAAGATTGCGCGTCTCACTGTTGAGCGCGCTCAGTTGGTTGGCTACATCATCGAGCGCAACGATGTTTGCGTCATACCTTTTTTGTAAGGCCTCTACGAGAGCGGGTGATCTCCTACTTCGTACCGCAGCGTCGAGTTTCGCGTACTCTCCCGTCTCAAGATTTAGCTCTTGGAAGAGTTTCGTGAGGAGATCTTCAATCTGGCCGAGAGCCCGGAGGGACTGGCCTTTGACGTTCTCGTAGAGATTTTCTGTGGCCCCACTAAACATCTGGTTCAGTTCTGCCCTAGTCGCCTTAGTCTCTACCTTTTGGAGCAACTCAAGGATTCGATCGGAAATCAACGCATGCACTTGCCGCGCTCGCGCCTTTATGTCTGCATCGTCCTTGCGTCCCCTAAGTTTGACTCCTTTCAGGAGTCCGTGGGCTTCTGCGACACTCTCCATGTCTTTTTTCCCGCGTAGTGCGGCGAATGCGTCGGAGATAAAAGCAGAGGCGTCTGGATCAACGTAGCGTTGTGCGTACTCCGCAAACTTTTGGCGCATCTTAGTGCTTCTTGCAAAAGTAACGACTGCATCGTTGACCTGCTTTTCAGCGTTGATTGCCAGTTCTGCGGCGCGGATCTCATACTGAATAGCAGACAACTTAAGATCCGCCTTGCGAGCCATATCCGACGCTTGCTCTGCCGCTGCTCTCTGCTTGTTTGCCTTCTCCAAAAGCTTTTTACTTTCTACCTTAAGAGAAGTGTACATCTCCATAGAACGACGCACCGCAGTCGATCTCATGTTCGCTGCAAGCCCGTGGTCCATCAGCTTGCCTGCGCTAGCCAGTAGGCTGTATGCCGCTACCCCGCCTGTTTTGTCTTGTCGTGCCGCTTTGTTGATAAAGCTGTCAACGTCTTTAATCTCGTCGGGGGAGGTGACTTGGCCTTTGCCTCCCGTAGCTTGCTGGATAATCCGCTCAAGGGCCACACCGCTGCGCCCAATATTAGTTTGGGAGGTCAGGCCAGTAACATGCGCCAGTTTTTGTCCGCCTACTTTACCCCCCACAGCTCCGGCTGCGACAGCAGTGAAGATATCGGGACTCGCAATGAAGGTTGCAAGGGCCGCGATAGAGCCCACTGCGGTCCCTAGGCGCGGATTCTCTCTGCCGTATGTCCCCAAAAAAGGGTTGATAAAGGCGTCACCAAACTCTGTTAGGAAGCGTCCCCCTGCGATGTCGTCTTTGATGGTGTAGGCAAGATGCTTTTCGGTGCCCACGTTAGCCAGCATGTTCCTGACGATACGTCCGGGTCGGCCCGAATCCATCTCATTACCAGATCTAGCCTCTTCGTCTACAGCAAGAGCAAACGACCGCACCAAGGGCTCGTCCACAGAAAAGCGTAGGATGTAGTCCAGCATATTTGTTGCTTTAGACTCGCCTAACAAAGGCACAAAGAAGTCGCCTTCGCGGACAAAGTCGAGCTCCTCGCCCCCCTCGGTTACGATTCCCGCAGTTCGGCGTGGCAACGTAACAGCGATAAGCGCCTTAGCTATCCGATCAGGCAAGTTATCGAGGATCTTCTCTTTCTGGCCCAAAGTAAAAGCTGTGTTGAGTGCCGACGCAACCTTGAAGATTTCCGCGCGGGTGCCTTTGCCCTCCGTAAAATCACGGAGTGCGCCTTCTGGGTCAACATGAACCACTAAAGAGTCTCGATCCATCAACGAGTTAATCATGGTCCGAGTGCGGTTGCGACTACGCTCCCGAAGGTCTTCCTTCTGCTGTTCTGACAACTCGCTTGTCTTAAGCCCGAGCTTCTTCCTCTCCTGATGAAACAACAGGTTCTCAATACCTTTCTGGAGTTCTTCGCGATTAATGCCGTACCTGTTGTCCCTAGTTGTGGACACTGGAATGTATACGTCCGAAGGCCTCGCTTTCGCGCGACTGAAAAAGGCATTCTGCTTAATCATGTTGGCGTCTTCGGTGTTGCCCATGGCGGCGAGCAAGTCTTCGTCGCTCTGCCCTACCCGAAAGCCCTCGGCATACATGCGGAACAGATCTTTCGACGTTTTGTCCGAGTACAACAGGCGAATCAGGTTGTTTGATGTCGCCTCGACCATAGACTTATCGAATGCATCGTTAAATCGGGGGACACCCACAACTCTCTGTCCGTTAACCACTGCGTGATGAATCGCGCTGGGACGCTGTGTTGTGATCTTTTTCTGGAGCAGGCCCATAGCTTCGTTTTCAAGATCTTCTTGCTGCTTTGCGGCTGCGCTAAAGTTGTCGTACAGGTCTCTTGGAGACTCAAACTGTCGGGCCAAGTTCTCCATCGACCAGATATTCAAAATATTAGCCGCGTTGCGGTCGATATGATTGGGAATATCAGGGTTAAAAAGTGGGTTACTCGGATCATAAGCCACTTGGGCTCGCGCGTCTGCGATTAGTTTATCGAGTAGCTGCTGCTGGTTCTCCTCGTTGTTGGGTAGCCCTTGGGCTTTGAGGATGCGCCCTAGTCGGGTAACTCGATCTTTAAGAAGGGTGTTCCCAAAACCAAGCTGAAAGAGGCCGCGCTCTTCGCGCAACTTCTCTTGGTACGCTTTGCGTTGGCTCTCCGTGGGCAGTGCGGCGCGGATCTCGTCTAATCTCTTGGCGTCTTGGTCCACCGAAGGTGGCTTCGTGACATCCGCACGACGCGGCAGGCCCATCTTCTCCGCAATCTGCTTACGCTTTACAGCGTAGGCGCGATGGATGGGCCTCAGGTGCAGGGGAAGCTGCTCTTCGGTAACACCAAAAAAATGCTCTTCTGGGTCGGGGGACTCAAACTTTATTTCGTCCACCGCCGCATCAGGCGTCTTAGTAGTCTTGTCCGCCACTGCCGTCTCCCACCTTTACAGTTGTAGAAGCGGGCGAAACGGGCTGGACAATAGTCGCAGAAGGAGACGCCGCTTGTGTTCCCAATCTAGCTTTGTCCTCGTTTTCTTGCAATGCCTTCAGCGCCTTTAGCGACTGAGGGGAGTCAACGCGGGGCTGCTGACGAAGTAACATACGGTCCTGCTTTCTCTTCTTCCTGCGGGCCTTACGCATCTGGCGCTTCAGCGAGATAAACGCGGCGCGATCGGTGGAGAAGCCCATCGAGTCTTTGTACGCGAGGAATCCGGGGTCTTGTAGGAGCTGGTCTCTAGCGATTTCAACAGCAGAGGCCGCGTTGGGGTTGTACATCTGACCCAACAACACTTCCTTGTGCCGCTCCTGATTTGAGTGAAGCATCGCCTCTTCGGGCGTCATGCCAATCTCTCCCACTATGTCATTAAGTGCCTCTTGAATCTCTTCGGTATCCCCCGCTGAGAGCCCCCCTGCGAGCTCTGCCAGAGTAGCACCAAAGCTCCCTCCTGTGGACGCCTGCATGTTGTTGATGCGGTCTTCTTGCATGTAAAACATCGCATTGGCTGACGCGGGATCGGACCCTAAAGCATGACCCATCTCCACGTAGGACCGGTCTTGGGGGCTCTCCGCCCCGGCACTTGCGTAATACTCATCGGGTAAGCCCATCGCAAGAGCGGCGTCTTCCGCTCCGCTACGGATTGCGTCGATACTGTGCTTTCCACTTCCACTTTCCTCAAGAAACTTGCCCACCATCTGTAGCGCGGCCTCTCTATCCTGTGGATTTTTAAGGTCACCTGCGAGGTCTGCCCCGATGCGAATCGAGTTGTACCTGTCACCTTTGGCCTCTAGCATAGCTGCGTTTGCCGCTTTCAAGATCTTGTCTTGTCCGACAGAAGCAAACGGGGACGCGCCCTCAGCTTCTTGGGACAACTCTAGGCCTTTTTGGAGGTTGGTAATGTTGCGTCCGTACTCAATCAAACGAGTCTTCTGCATGCCGGTAACTGCCGCAGCGCGAGAACGAATGACACCTTGAACAGCAGTAAGCATGGACTGTAACGCCTTCGTCCTCTCCTTCCGGCGCTCACTCTCATTCGTGAAAATCTTACTTTGTAAATCCACCAACTCCTTAAAGTACGGCTGGAGAGCAGCGTTATACGTCGTCATCTGCTCGATAGAAGGGTCTTCGTCGGGACCAAACAACTGCCTGACCGCCTTGCGCTTTACCGCACGACGCTCAGCCATGTAGTCCGCCAGTCTACGCTCCAAGCGGCTCACAACATTGGTATCTTGTTCAGCCATTATTCAATCTTCCCTTCAGATACAGTTTTGGCAAACTCGCCTACCTCGGATGCACCACCAGTCAAGATCGCGGCGGTGGCCCGGATTGCGGGGTCTGCGATTCCGCTAATAGTCTGTGCTGTAGATGCAAGCCTTCCTTGCTTTCTCGCCAGCATGCGGTCGGCAGCACCCGCTGCTTGTGCCTGCGCCTGAGCAATCTTCGCCATGCTACGTTGTGCCGCGTCTCCGTAGGCCTGTCTGCCTGCGGCTTGTGCGCCCATTGCTAGCTGTTGCGCTGCTCCTTCAAGCTGACCAGCGGGAACTGCGCCCGTCAGTGCTGCTTGGGCGAGCTCTTCCTGCTGTGCCGCAGCACCCGCCGCAGCGACCTGTTGCGCGGCCAAAGCGTCCTGCATCTGCTTCTGCTGAGAATCACCAAACTGCGTAGGGTCAGCTTCAAACGCCTTCATTTGCTCGTAGTCCTTGGCCTGCGCCATAGCACCAAGACCACCTGCTCCGTACTCGGACTTTATGTCTTTTTTGGCTGCTTGCCACTCTTTGCCTTTGTCGCGGAGCTTGGCAGACCGTTCTTGGAGACGTTCGGATCTAGTTTTCTTTGCCATTAGAGAGTCGCTCCATACTTAAAGTACACATATTTCATCGAGCGGGCCCGGATGCGGGTTTGCTTGATACTACCGTGGGCGCAAAGCCTAAGAGATACATCGTGAAAACCTGCCGCAAGGGTCGCTGGCACCCAACAATGACCGCTCCAAGTTCTAGACTTATAACGGTCTTGGAGTTGGCTCGCACTCAAAACGGTTACTCCCGGAGACGAGCCCCCGGCGTCGGCATCTGATCCTCCGTACATGGTGCGACGCACTCGCCGTGCAAACGGAGTATTGGTAATAGTCCGCGTATCAACGCCAATAGTCTCGGAGTCGTTTAGGAACAGCGCGATGCGCGATTCTTTGAGTCCCTCGTTATTATCGTTAACCCAAGTGACCGTCCAAAGGAGAAGAACGTGGGCCTCGTAGGGGAGATAGAACTTAAGGGAGGCTCCGGGAATAGGGAGATACCTCTTTGCATTCTCTATGTTCGCACCCCTAAACCACCCACTTCCCAACGGCCCTTCTTCGCCCCCAAAGAAATCGAGGTTAGCGGTGCCCGCAACTTGGCCACCCCCAGAAAACGAGTTTTTCTGGACATGCTGGTACTGCACATCCACATTGGTTTCTAGGTTTGTAGCCTCTAGTTGGCCGTTAAGGTTCTCCAACGAGTCATTGGTCACACCGTAGAGGTTCTCATACACTATCGACGCAATGTTTAGCGTGCCGTCGTTGATCAACTCAAGGGTAACTTCTCCACTCATGAGATACGCCTCACTTCTGCATGAATAGGAATAACCGTTAGATTACGTTTTGTCAGCTCAACGCCCGGATCTCCGAGCCCGGACATTTCTGCCGTCAAATACCGGGTGCTTGCGCTAATGGTGAATCCGTAGACACGGTCCATGCCGTAAGCTTCAATGTCCTCAGCGAGGACAATCGTCCGTATTGCAAGGTCTTTGAAGGCGAAGCCCCTGTCCGGGGTGATCGCCTGTCCGGGCCAGTAATAGTTATTTTCTTCATGTGCTGTTGCTACGCTGGGCATTGTGGCGTTGGCCATTGTCCAACCGGGGGAGATCGCCCGTGCGGAGTGAGGAACCATTTGGCCAGTCCCATCCTCCTCGGTAGCCATCACAGTAAACTTAGTCCCGATAAAATCCTCATACGCCCGCTCGATAGGCATGGCTGCGCCACCGTCATCAACAAACCTTCGGATAGTAAAGTTTGCAAGGATGATGAATGCAGTGACATTATCCGCAGCCATATCGATCCCGGCGGGGTAGTCAATCCGCGTCACAGGCACAGGAGCCGTGCCCATTAGTGTTACGGAGGAACTACCGTCGAAGGAGAGACCTACGTGGCTTTGGAATGCGGTAAAGTCACCCGCCTCGCCGCCCGACGGACCAATAAGTTGTGGGAGGTGCTCGTGCCGAAATGCCCCATGAGCAAAAGCTGAAGACTCTAGTGAGTTAAGCGAATCACGCACCGATTCTAACCTGCTATTGAGGGCTTCTGCGGTGTATGCCGTACCATCCGTTAGGTATGTATAGCCTGACATTATCTGGTCAACTCCAAAGCAAAAAGTTCCGACGTTGAAACATAAGTCGGTCGGTTCGCCGCTACCCCATTAGACGCCAAGATATCCATAATGGCAATCCGAATCGTATGGGGTCCGGGGGAGAGATCGATAACCGCATCTACAACCACAGAGTTCATCGCCCCGTTTATGCCACCACCGCCAACCGGGAAAAATGTTATCGGCACGGGGGCCGTGCTGTCATCGACCAACACAGACTTATTGACGTGGTTCTCGATAGTGAGATCACCCGACCCCACCAGTGATTCCCCGATAATCGCGCCGTCCACTTCGATA
>CEUX01034823.1_pt1 | contig 49392 bp, 66 predicted proteins | sample 531361 | NCBI WGS metagenome assembly CEUX01 (sample SAMEA2622736, study PRJEB7988) | marine metagenome | isolation source: saline water (ENVO:00002010), including
CACTAGACTGGAGAAAAGATTCAAGAGAATATTTCAACCAACTAAAAAGGTGTAGAGGATATTTTGCAGTTATTGTAACTGATCCAGACACTTGTAGAGTCAGTAAACAAGTGGCTAAAGAAGCTTTAAAAGAATTAGCACATTTTAATATAAAATAAAGCTTGACAAATTTTGAAAATGTGCTATACTATTGGTAAGGAAGCAGAGAACTGCCCCTTACAGTTAACGAAACTAGAAAGAGAAAAACAACATGAGTGAATCGACTATTGTATTTGCAAAGGGCCGTTTGTTCTGGCCGAAGATCGTGGGTGACCGAGCCCTCGTAAACAACTACGAAGGAACCGGCAAGGAGTGGACCCTAGAGTTCGAGCCTGAGGACACCAGCTTCCTCAAGGAACACAAACTCCTCGACCGTCTCAAGGACAAGGAAGACGCTAAGAACCCGGACAAGGGCCCTTACCTGAATCTTCGTAAGCCTGAGCTTAACTACGAAGGAAAGAAGAACGATCCCATTCGTATCTACAACGAGGACAACGAGCCTTGGGGTGAAGACAAGCTGCTCGGTAACGGCACTGTTGCTGACGTGAAACTTAAGATCACCGACTGGGGTAAAGGCAAGAAGAAGAGCATCTGGGTTCTTGCTGTTCGAGTAACTGATCTTGTACCGTACGAGACTAACGAGTTCGGTGCTATGGATGATTCTTCAGAGGCTTCTCCGAAGAAGAAGGCTAAGGCGGGACCTAAGCCAACTAAGACTTCGGACGACACGCCTGAAGACCTTGAGGACGACATCCCCTTCTAAGGGTTCTACTCGGTAACCCATTATCCGGGCTAATCCGTACAGTTCAACCCTCGGGTTGATGTCGTCTATCTTCCCTGTGGGCACGGCAGCGCAGGGTTAGTATTGAGCGCCACGGTGAGCGTTACTGTCGTCCAGTTTTATGAGTAGTAAGCATAGTAGCGATGCGTCGGTGGCCCCTGTGGACCGAAGAGTCGGGTGCAATTCCCGGACTACCACCAACAATAACAACGATTGAGAGATTATCCGTGAATAAATATCGCTTCACTGCTGAAGTACGACGAGAGCTTCTAGACACTGTGTCTGTTGCTGTCCTTGCTTCTAGCGAAGACGAGGCCCACGAGAAGGCCACACGGGTACTAGAAACGTACCCCGAACCACACGACGTAGAAGACGTGACCTACGTGTACACAGAAAACAGAGAACACCTAGAGGCTAACGTTGTGAGGCTTTGGGAAGAAGACGGAGATGAAGTTGAAGCAACTTAAAGACCTACCCACTGACGTGTATTCCTTGTTTGATCCTGAGGTACACCACGAGGTCAACGAAGAAAACCTAGACACGTTCTGCGAGAACATTCGAGAGATGTTTAAGCACCGTCTAGCTAAACAAGAAGAAGCACGAACCCCTCTCCGTTTCTCCGCGTTGGGTAAACCTAACCGACAGATGTGGTACGAGGGTCACCCCGAGGAAGGCACCAAGGAGCCCATGCTCCCTAAGACTTACCTCAAGTTTATGTACGGCGCTCTGATTGAAGAGATGCTGTTGTTCTTAATTAAGGAAGCAGGACATGAAGTCAAGGACGAACAAAGGGAGGTTGAAGTCGGGGGTGTCAAAGGGCACATTGACGCAATCATTGATGGTGTCGTTGTGGATGTCAAGTCGGCATCTCCTTACGGATACAAGAAATTTGAAACGAACACTGTAACCCAAGACGATCCCTTCGGGTACGTTGAACAGCTTTCGGGGTACGCCCATGTTCTTACTCCGGGCAAGGGTGCTGCGTGGGTGGCAATGGAGAAGGTCACAGGAGACATCTGTGTAAGCGAACTTGGACCTATCGTCATTGACCACCACCAGCCCGAGCCTCGTATCGACGAGTTGAAGGAAGTCCTAGAGCAAGACACTCCACCGGAGCCTTGCTACGAACCAGTGCCTGATGGTAAGAGTGGTAACATGAAGCTTCCTACTGGTTGTAGTTACTGTGCTCACAAGTTCAGGTGTTGTGAAGATCGTGGTATCAAGCTACGAGCATTTGCTTACAGCACTGGACCCCGTTACCTCACAGAAGTTAAACGAGAACCACTGGCTACAGTACCGGAGATAAGCATTGAAGTTCAGAAGTAAGTTTGAGAAAAGGGTGTACGACAATCTTGGAAAACGAAAAGTGGTTTACGAGCCGCAGTCACCCGTTATCAGTTACAATACGCCTTCCCGGTACATACCAGACTTCGATCTTGGAAATGGAGTGTTGGTTGAGTGCAAAGGATATTTTGACAGCCGAGCACGAGGGAAGATGGCCAGAGTTAAGAAACAGAATCCAGAACTCGATATTCGATTCCTGTTCATGCGAGCCAACAATCGTATCACGAAGTCTCCCAACTCGATGATGTACTGGCAGTGGGCTGAGAAGCACGGATACCCGTGGGCCGAGGGAGACAAGATACCGGAGGAGTGGTTCGATGAGTAAGAGCAACGGTCTTACGACCTTGGTTAAATTAGAAGTACTATACAACAGCGGATCAACAGAAGTAAGAACCTTCCCGACTAAGAAGGAAGCCGAATGGTACGTCCACAACGAGGGTGACCACGTTTGGGACTACAACATTAAGGAAATAGATAAAGATGACTAACAAACGTATAGATAGCGTTGCCAAGATTCTAGTAATAGACATCGAGTGGCAGCCTGCCCTAGCCTACGTTTGGCAGATGTGGAAACAAAACATCCAGCCCGACATGCTAGTTGACCACGGGGGTATGTTGTGCTTCTGTGCTCACTGGGCAGGTACTAACGAGTATCAGTTCTACAGCAAGTGGGACGACGGACAGAAGGGTATGGCAGAAGCTGCTTTAAATCTGCTGGAACAAGCAGATGCAGTGGTTACCTACAACGGTGACAAATACGACCTTCCTAAGATCACTGGTGAGATTGTTCTTGCTGGTCTTACTCCGCCCCCGCCTGTTACTAGCATCGACCTAATCAAGACTGTGAAGAAGTTCGGGTTCAACATGAACCGTATGGCTTACATCGCACCTCGTCTTGGCATCGGTGAAAAGCTCAAGCACGAAGGGTTCAACTTGTGGAAGTCTGTGATGGACGGAGACAAGAAGGCTCAGGAACGGATGAAAAAGTACTGTATTCAGGACGTGCGTATCACGGCCAAGATGTACTCCAAGATCAAGCCGTTCGTCAAGAACCACCCCCACCTAGATGCCTCGACTATCTGTCGTTGTCCTGCTTGCAACAGCCCTCGTAATCAGAAGCGTGGGTTCACAACCACTAGGTTCTACCGTGTCCAACGGAACAAGTGTTCTAACTGTGGTCACTGGTTCCAAACAACGAGAAGCAGGATTAAGTAAGAAATGGATGAGGAGTTCAAGAAACGTTTGAGTGACCGCTTCACAGGTCCAGAGCTAGTAGAGCTGCTTGACGTACCTGTCGAGGAGTTAGTCGAACTGCTCTGGGACCCTTACATACAAGAGAACAAGGAAGAGTTAAATGACATCGCAAACTACGGAAACTAAGGAATTTACCAATGACCCGGAAGATAAGGTCACACAAGGTGCAATCAAGTACGATGGAGGAAAGTCTCCAATCTATCGGGGCTTCGTTGCTTATTTCCCAAGAGCAATGGAAGGCATTGCTTCCGTCTCAGCTTTCGGAGCAAGTAAATATGCTTGGAAGGGATGGCTCGATGTCGATGACGGATTTAATCGGTACACTGATGCAATGGTACGACACCTTGGAGAAGAAGGAAAAGGTGAAATTCTGGACCCTGACTCTAGACTTCTCCACGCTGAGCACACCGCATGGAATGCCTGCGCGAGGTTAGAGCTGCTTAAGCTAGAACTGGAGAAAAAGGATGCACCAACAGACTAAATCGAGCATCACTACCGTCAATGGTAAGTGGTTCGACATCTTAAAACCAGAGGAGTACGACTACAGTGTGGATGAAATCGCTCATGCGTTATCTAATCTTTGTAGGTACACCGGCCACGTTAATAGTTTCTACTCAGTGGCCGAACACTCTGTCTTGGTTTCCCGTCTTGTCCCTGATAACCTTGCTCTTACTGCTTTGTTGCACGACGCCTCTGAGGCATTTCTTGGGGACGTAAGTTCACCGTTGAAGAAGCTCCTACCAGAGTACAAGAGGATAGAAGAGAATGTTGAAAAAGCTATTGCCCGTCACTTTGGTCTTAAGTTTCCTTACCCGGCTGAAGTACACGAGGCTGACAAGAGAATGTACTGGCAAGAACGACAGTCTATCGCCAACAACGGGGTACGAGATGCACTCTGGCACCAAGACCTGAGGGCTACCCGTAAGGTCGAGGCTAAGGGGATGGCCCCTCACATGGCTAAGAGGATGTTCCTCAGCCGTTACAAAGAAATCGTCCGTTCGCAAGAGCGGAACTTAAAACAAAAACAGAAAGTAGATAACTACTCACTATGAATAAGACAGAACTGCAAGAACACATTAACGAAAAGTGGGACGACGAAGAAGTACTAGAGAACTTTGCCCTGTTCCTAGACAAGGTAAACGTTGGTACTACTTTCGTACAGAACGAAGACGGAGCACTGACCCACAGTGTTTGTGCTTTTCAGGTTGGTGATAAGATCATTGTCAGTGACCCCGCCGAGTTTGAATGGCCCCTGATGGTCATGCCTAAACCTAAAGCATTTGACAAGAAGGAGGTCAACTAAGATGTACATTACTCGTGAAGGACGTGTCGCAGAGTTCAACAGCGCAGGTGGTGTAGGGACGGTCAGCAGTGGGGGCAACCTAGCCCTCGCTGTTACCAACTTCTCCGAGGAGCTTGCAGAGTTCAACGAAGCAATGGCTGAGTACATTGCAAACCCCTCAGAAGAAACCCGAGAGGCTATGGTTAAGGAGTGGGCTGACGTTCAGTTCACCCTTAGTGGCATCGCCTACTACTTCGAGTTCGACGGAGAGGAAGCCTTTACTCGTGTTGCCAACAACAACATGACCAAGGTATCCTCGGACGGTACGATCAAGAAGCGCGCCGACGGTAAGATTCTCAAGCCGGAAGGTTACAAGAAACCAGATATGAAAGGACTGTAAGTGAAGGACAACCCGTTTAACTCCCCTTATCAGGAGTACATTCACCGCAGTCGTTATGCTAGGTGGCTTGAAGAGGAAGGTCGTCGAGAGAACTGGGACGAAACAGTACAGAGGTTGCTCGCTTACTACGGTCACGCTATTAAGTGGAACGGTGCTTTCGATGAGTTCGATGAACTGTACGAGGCTATCTACAACCTAGAGATTATGCCCAGTATGAGAGCTATGATGACTGCTGGTCCTGCACTGGATCGTTGTCACGTAGCTGCTTACAACTGTGCTTATCTTCCTGTTGACAGTCCTCGTTCGTTTGACGAAACCATGTACATCCTCATGTGTGGAACCGGAGTTGGTTTCTCTGTTGAGAGTAAGTACATTGACCAACTACCAAAGATAAGTGAGGAGTTCAGTGAGACAGGAACGGTTGTCAAGGTCGCAGACAGCAAGGAAGGATGGGCGAAGTCTCTTCGAGAAGTTATCTCCCTTCTCATCGCTGGACAGGTTCCTCAGTGGGATGTCTCTGGTGTTCGTCCCGCAGGAGCTAGACTCAAGACATTCGGAGGCCGAGCCTCAGGACCAGAGCCCCTAGTAGACCTGTTCAAGTTCTGTGTTGACACGTTCAAGAACGCAGCAGGACGTAGACTGACCAGTGTAGAGTGTCACGACATTATGATGCAAATTGCCGCTACGGTGATTGTTGGTGGTGTCCGTCGCTCAGCTATGATTAGTTTGTTTGACGTTACTGATGACCGGATGAACAAAGCAAAGCACGGCGCTTGGTGGGAGCATCAGGCTAACCGCAGCTACGCTAACAACTCAGCGGTGTACGACAATCGTCGTCCTGACGTTGGGTACTTCATGGGTAAGTGGAAGGAACTGTATGACAGTAAATCAGGAGAGCCCGGACTCTTCAGTAGGTATGCTTGCCAAGCAATTGCTGAACGAAATGGACGCCGCGATGCTTCCTTTGATTTCGGGACAAACCCTTGCAGTGAAATTATCCTGCGCCCATTCGAGTTTTGCAACCTTACCGAGGTCGTTGTCCGCTCTGGCGACACAGTGGCTGACCTCAAAAGAAAGGTACGCCTTGCTACAATACTCGGAACGATACAGTCAACTTTCACTGACTTCAAGTACCTAAGAAAGAAATGGAAGGACAATTGCGATGAAGAACGGTTACTTGGCGTATCTCTTACAGGGATTTGTGATAACATCGGACTCTTGGGAGAGCCTGAAGTCCTTAGTGACCTCAGGAAGATCGCAGTGGAAACAAATGAGGAATGGGCAGCTCGTCTCAACATTCCTGTCTCAGCCGCTATTACTTGTGTCAAGCCTAGTGGCACTGTCAGCCAGTTGGTTGATTCTGCTAGTGGCCTCCACACTCGGCACAGTCCTTTCTATCTACGAACTGTCCGTGCGGATAACAAAGACCCTTGTACAGAGTTTCTCAAAGATAAGGGAGTCTATAACGAACCGGATGCGATGAAGCCGGAAACCACTACAGTCTTCTACTTCCCAATCAAGAGCCCTGACGGTGCTGTAACACGGGAAGACATGAGTGCTGTGGACATGTTGAACCTTTGGGAGGAGTTGCAAGATAACTGGTGCGAACACAAACCATCAGCAACCATTAACGTCAAGGATGATGAATGGATGGATGTTGCAGCTTGGGTCTACAAGAAGTTCGACAAACTTAGTGGAGTATCTTTTCTTCCGTATGATGGCGGGTCTTACAAACAAGCTCCGTATCAAGAGATTACTGAAGAAGAGTACAACGACTGGGTCGCAAAACACCCACTCCCAGAAATCGACTGGGAAGGTCTGAAAGAATACGAATCCGAGGACCACACTACAGGAAGTCAGGAATACGCATGTGTCGGTAACGCATGCGAGGTTAACATTTAATAAAAAGGAAATACTAATGCGTAAATTTTTTCAGCAGACACACACTGTTAGTGGAAGCGATATTGCTATCATTTCTGTTAGCTCGTTCTTTGTAGGTCTACTACTGACCTCAGTGTTCTAAAACTTAACTAGATACAAAAAAGGGCCCTCGGAGTTAATTCTCTCGGGGCCCTTTTTTTATATGATGTGTTCGACAGTGTAGCCTATGGCGTCACCAAATACCAACCAGAAGATAGCTACCACGGAGGTAGCACCAGCCACCTTCGCTACGATAGTGTTCTTCCAATCTTTTAGTTTCTGTATTTCATCTGCGTTCTTTTCTACTTTCGCTTCAAGCTTAGAAACTTTAGCGGCACTTTGAATGTTACTTTCATCTATTCTGTCGGAGAGTTTGTGTATCGTATCAGTTAGCTGCGACCCTAGTGATTTCACCTCTGCCTCAATTGCTCCTAATTTGAAAATGATTTGTCTATCTAGTTCGGCGTTCTGCATGTCAGTATACTCCATCCAGATACTCCGGCTTCTTGTTATCTTTCATTGACTCCCTTGCTACACCTTTGTTACGTTCAAACGAACGCATACCACCAAGACCAAGGATACCACCCAACACAGTTATCAACAGGGTGTCGTCTATTGCGGGGAAACCTCCGTCGTAACCGAAGATAACAGTAGCCATCCAGTTGCCTAGAGGTTGGATCAACGTGAGGTAGCCGAAGCCAGCCGCACCTACCCAGCCTACAGCAGGACGCCAACCAGCAACAAAGATACTAGAGTGTTTAGCCTCTTCTTTGTTGACCTCAATCTGACCCATCACCTCAGTGTGGTAACGCTCGTCTGCTTTGTCAATGAGTTCCTTTACTTTGAACTCAAGCTCTCTTGCTTGATCCTTGTCTACTACAGCCTTACCAACGATGTCAGTTACCGGCTTCACAAGGTCCCCAAGAATGCCTCCTAGGATACCCATTTACTTAGCTCCTGTTTAATGTTTACTTTCTTGGCGCTGGACCACTTGGGAGTGTACGAAGGTTTGTTCACCTTCTCGTAGAGTACAGCCGTACCGTCGTTGCTCCACTTACCGTGGAAGAACAGGTCACGTTCCTTTCCTCTGCGTTCTACAATCTCCGCAGGAGTACGCCAATTCATTATCTCTTGTTCAGCCTTACCGTAGTCGCCCTTGTTAAAGGACTTGACCCACGAGGCCCTAGAGATCGCCCCTGTGTTGTAGTGAAACGAAAGAGCAGCAGCAAGCTGGGCCTTCGTCAGAGGACGAGTGAACGCCTTCTCTACAGCAGGGAGGTACTTACTACGCACCAACCACTCAAAGATTTCAAGAACCTTGTTCAGTGTAGCAGGGTTGTCCTTGTACCTCAGTACTTTGTGACCGGAAGCATTGGTAACACCGATACCCCAAGTCCATATTCCTTTGCTGTCCTTGTAAGCTTCAAGCACGATACCTTCGTGACTTACTAACTCAGCAAGAACGTCAACGTCAAGACGATCACCCAGAGGAAGCTCAGGCTGTTCTGGGGTGACCCCCTCAGGAGGAGTTGTGTACTCTCCCAAGAGGGCCGCCAGTTTTACCATGAACTCTTCTAAGATTGATCTTAGTTTCTGTTCATCCATATTTACAGTCCCATGACTTCCATCATGTCCTCTTTAGTTTGAGCCCGAGCATCAGCACGGACCTCTTTGATTACTTCAGCTTTCTCTTTGTTGGTGTAAGTCTTCCACTCAGGGGCAGCCACCTCGTCCTTCATCCACTCTTGTACGTAGATGTTGACACGACGTTGCCACTCTTTCTGGGTTTCAGGCTTGAGCTTTACTTCACCGTCCTTCACCGTGACGAAATCGTTCTCCCCGTCTTCCAGACTGTTGTCTGTAAACGATTCAGGAGCTTCGACCTCTGCCTCAGGATCGAGGTTAGTAGGAGTAAAGTTCTGCACACCAACACCGAAGATACCCGGAGCCGACATAGCAACACCTTGAGCTGTTCCGTACTCGTTGGCCATCTCGTAAACGTCCTGAGCAAACATAGGAACAACACGTTTAAGGATGTCGTTACCAGCACTGAACTCTTCACCAATAACGTTCTCACCCATGAACCCATCTACCATGTAGGAGGGAACAGGAGCCAGTTTGTTGCGGAAGAACTGAGTAAGAGCACCACCCGCTTTCTGACCGTACAGGCCAGCACTTGGATCGTTGTACTTCTTAGTCTCACCAGTACTAGTAGTCTTGTAGTGATCGGGCCCTTCTTCGCCACTCAGTTTCTCGTAAGTACTACCGCCAAGGAACATCGCCATGCGAGCACCAAGGGTTAAGTACTGGCCGAAACCACCGAGGATGTCGTAACGAGTGTTACCAACACGGAGCTTACCGAAGTCTGAACTACGAGGATCAATCTCTACGTCTGCACCAGCAAGACTACCCAGCGTAGCAACAGTCAACGCAGCCCCACCAAACAAGGCCAAGTCACGAAGAGCTTGTTTACGTACAGCAGGGTGCATCTTGTAGTACAAGTCAGGACGAAGCATGTTCACACGAGCAGCTAACAGACGAGGTGAGAACAAGGCAGCAGTTAGCAGTGGGGCTGAACTGTTAAATCTACCGAGGTCACCACGACCAGTAGCGTTACTAATGTAGGTGCCTAGGTCCTTCAGAGCCTTAGGATCAGCTTTGAAGTCAACACCAGCCTCTTGCATCTTGGTGTAGATGCTGTCGAAGGTATCGGCACGGAGCTTGTTGAGGAATCCAGTGTAGGCCCTGTTAGAAGGACGAACACCCGGAACCTTGTCGGCCCACTCTGACATGAAGTCTTCTTCACGAGAGCTTAGTTTACCGTCAAGGCTTGAGAAAGCCAGCTTCCCTTTCACCATTGCAGGGTAAGTAGGACGCTTAACGATGTCACGCATCAACGACTTGTAAGCATCGTCACTACCGAAGTACTTGAACATGGAGGGCAGCGCCTTCCAGAACTCCTTACGACCGATCAGGAAGATACCCTGACGGAGAGGAGCCGACAAGTCCAACGAGGACATCAGAGCACGAGGAGTGTTCAAAGCGTTGGCACTGAATCTAGCGATCTTGCTAGGCTTCTTAGCTGCCTGTTCATCCAAGCTGTTGTGGTACTCCTTCATAAACCGAAGGAAGTCCTCTTCATTCTTGGTTGCGTTTTGAAGCCCGCCCAGAGCTTTCTCTAGGTTGGACATCCTCTTACGAGTGTAGTTCAAATTCTGGATAGCTCGGAGAGCCCTACCAGCCTCACTCTGTTCACCGAAGATTTTAGCAAACATCTCTTGTGCTTGCGCCATTGTCTTCAGATACTCTTGTTTATCCTTAGCAGTGAACTGACCGCTGTTCATCTTGTTGTACAAGTTAGCCAGCTTGTTGTTAGCTTTCTCAGCAGCGATGTCGTACATCATAAGACGACGAGCAACGTCACCGGGATTACCAGTCTTCGAGCGAAGGATGTCACTGGGGTTCAAGCCACGAGCTTCAGCCTCAGCTTCCAAATCATCGAAAGAAATAACACTGGGGTCGTACTTCGAGGTCATACCACGGAGCAAGTCCAGTGCGTTCTCCGACTCAAACAAGTCGTCAGCGTTCATCGTTTCAACGTCAACCCTAGAACCATCCACCCGACCGGGCTTCATGTACCTAGAATTAGCAGGCTCTGGGGCAACGTACCCTGAAGTTTCAGGAGTGTATTCACGAACAGCAGGACGAACATCGCTACTTTCACGACGACCGCCTTGACCAAGATATTCTATAGCCTGCTCAACATCTCGCTGAGCACGTTCAATCTTAGACTTCTCCCTTTCGAGTTGCTTTACGTTACCTTTTCTGTAGGCTGCATCAGCACGTCGACGATAGTAGTTAACCATCGCGGTATGGTACTGTAGTCGTTCACGACCACCCATAACCCTGCCGGGAAGAATAGGACGACCGTTCTTGTCTAGCTTGATAGTACTATCAGTGTCGTTAGCACTACGAATACCTACATCCATGTAGTTTCCAGCAGACTCCGCTTTAGAGCGACCGTAAGGGTCTACGTCGATGAGGGTGTCAGTGTCTAAGTCAACTTCACTTGACAGAGGTGGAATTTCCTGACGCTCTGCTACCGACCAATCAGCACGGTTCTGTACGTCACGGGCCTCTGCTTCTCCGTACAAGTGGTTGTACGTTTCAAACTTAGCCTGCTTGTCTTTACCAACAATACGACGAACTGTAGCAGGGACCTTGTCTTCAATACCTTTCTTCAGTTGGAGCAACTCGAACTGCTTTTTCTTAGCATCTCTGGCAGGCTTACCTGCTTCAAGTTTAGCGCCACCCTCGGTCTTGAGAACCAAGTCATTCCACATTTCATCCAGTTGGTCGTAGCCGAGGTCACCGGGCTCGTCAATACGAACACCGAGTTCTTCAGCAAGATCAACAAACAAGTCATCATTGTCGTCGTTGTACTTATTCCACAGGTCACGAGCCATCTTAATAGTAGGATGGTCTACGTAGTGTTCGTAAGCACTTGCCTTAGCTTGAAGCCTAGTGATGTCACCTTCCATAGCCTTGACGTAGTTCTTAGCACCCTTGAAAAGGATGTCGTTAGGAACGTTGTCAAGAGCACTTGAAGGGCTACCACCGAAGGAAAAACCTTCGAGGAATTGTACAGCGTGTTGAACCTCGTGCAAGAGGATACTCTTAGCCCCCTCAAGAGATTCTTCAGGGCTGATGTAGATAGTACCAGAGTTAGGGGCAAAGTAACCACCGCCCCCTTCTTTCTTAAAGATGGCGTTAGAGCGTGTTACTTTAAGATCAGCAAGAGCGGGGTAGGCGTCCATAACAGGGTCGTGCTTCAGCACACTGTCAAGGTACAGACCACCGTCAGCAGACATAGATTGGAACTCAGGATCAGCAAGAACGTCAAGAGCGTCTCGCATCTCAAACGTCTGGTAAACGTCTTCACCTGAATAACCGGTAGTGTCTTCGTAGTACTCAGCCAAGTTAGACAAATCTTCTTTGTCAAGGTTACGGACCTGAGCGTTGCTGTCATCTACTTCTGTACGCCACCGACCGTCTTGGCCTTTAAACCAACCGAGAGTCTTACGAATCTCAGAAGTACGGCTTACGTCACTACCACGAGCCTCAAGCTTCTGGGCTTGCTTCAACCGTTCCCTAGTCTTATCGCTGAGGTTCTTAGCCTGACTACCAACAAACATGTACCGGGGAGAGCCCTCGGGCACTTCGTTAGGAGTTACACGAGCGTAGGCTTGCTTCGATCCGACCTGAGCGTGGCTCATTGCCAACAACGAACGAACTTCACGGTCACTGACCTTCCACTCGAAGCCCATGTCACGAGCAAAGTTCTTGATTACGTTCTTGATCTGGTCGTACAGCTTGACTTCGATCTGACCGTTCTCACTCATCTCAGCGAGGACTTCCTCAGCAGCACGAGCAAGACGATTAGGCTCATTGAGGTAAGCCTTGGGGTTAGACTTCAGCCAGTTGTCAACAGATTCCTTGAATGCTCCCTCGTTGTTGTCGTACCAACGTACGATTACTTCGTCGAGGTCGTCTCCGTACTGCTTAGCCATACCGAAGTGGCCGAGGCTTTCGTGGAAGGTAACAGCCCGAGTGATGTCACTGGGGTCGACGTTAATACGCTTAGCCTCTTTGACAATTGCTTCACTGTTGACAGCAACCTTACCTTCACCAAGGTACACACCGATAGCGTCGCTGTCGATACCTTCAAGATCGTTGAAGTTGTCGTGTACGGTGATGTCGGGTTTGTTTTGCCAGTCCCTCGTTGCAGTGTTGATTACTTCAGCAACGTCTTCACTAGTCTGAGTGAGCTGTTCTCTGTACTTCTTGGAACCCTTACGGTTCTGGGGCACCCGAACAGTGGGCTGACCGTCGGAGTCCGTCGGAGCCTTACTTAAACGTTTACTTACTACACGAGTACCAGCAGCGATACCACCTTGCAATGCAGCACCAGCACCAGCAGCGATAGCAGTTTGGCCAGCGTCGTAATCCTGACGAGCACCGTAAGCGATGTCGTTCAACTGCATCAACCCGTCGGCAGCAGCGTTCTGTACTGCACCTTCTATGACTTGACCAGCGATACGTTCACCCAGCTTAGCAGCACGAGCAACAGGAATAAGATCGACAGGCGAAGCACCAAGAACAACGTCACTACCAAGACCAACCAACGGATTAACGTCGTTAGCTTCATAGTTGACCTGAGCCTGAGCCTGCTTGCGACGGAGCCGCTCACCAATCAAACTGTCGTGGATGTTCTCGTACTCATCGTCACTCAGACCGGGGTACTCAGCACGGATAGACTCCATGTTGATGTCACCTTGATCGGTGTCGAACAGGTCCTGACGCCACGTTTCAAGAACGTTCATCGGGTTGTTCAGGATAGCCGAGTCAGCAGCAGCTTCCCACTGGTTATCTACCTCGGGGTCTTGCTGAGGGTCGAACTGACCGAGCAGGTTCGTAGCAGCACTTTCGTATGAGAGGTTACGCTGGTACTCACCACCAGCATCAATAACCTCTTTACGGAAAGCAGCAACTTCGTCAGCCGTAGGAGCGATACGCCCTTCGTGGCCCTCAACTCGCTGTTTGATGGTGCTGTACGGAACGTTGGGATCAGCCATCATGTCCGCAATAGCACGGTCTTCGTCAGCAGGAAGAGGAGCCACTGTAGGAGCAGCAGCAGGACGGATAGAAGTTTCCATCTGCCTGTTGTCAGTCGTTACAGGATTACTAACGGCTACCGGAGCCGACTTCTTTATTTCACGTTGAGCAAGCTGGTCGTTGTCGAGAGTTTCCAACCAACTAATCGCTTCTTCACGGGTAGTACCGTCCACGCCCTCAACACGATAGAATTTACCTGTCTGGGTGTCTTCGATTTCGTACGTGTTGCTGAAAGTAGGAGTAGCCAAGTGTTAGTTTCCTTTATCTAAATCGAGACTGGCTTACCGGCCTGCGATTACTTCTACTAGAGCCGGACCTTCCCCGACCACTAGATTTATTCTGATAGGCGTTCCACGTAGCTTGGTCACCCGGAGGAAGTTTCTCTCCTCTGTTAACCATACCACGGATACGGGAAATCTCACCAGCCTCGGTAGGCTGTGCAGGACGAGGACCGGCACGAGGTCGATCAGCGTTCTGCTGCGAGATGTTCAAACGCCTGTCCCCTTGATCCAGTTGCCTGTCACGACGGGGTAGCATTTCCTGTTGGTTGACTGTCATGTCCCTGCGGGAGTACAGACCAAGTTCTTCAGGAGTCATGTCCTGACTGAGGCCAAGCTCTTCGAGGGAGACACCAGCCTGTCGGGCAATCACTTCAGCTTGAGCCATAGCAAGTGCAGGGTTAGCCTGAGCACGGGGATCAGCAAAGATACGAGCAATCATGTTGGTTGCATCTTTAACGTTACCCCATTTCCTGTCTTGAGCCTGACTTTCACGACTAGCCTGAAGGCCATCAATTTGAGAGCGTTTCAGTTCCTCGTTAGTAATCTGCTGAAGAAGTTCACGAGCTTCCTCTGGACGACCCATAGCAGTGAGACGTTCGGCAGCAGCCTTAGCGGCTTCTACTCCGTTGGTCCAACCACTCATGGCGTCACCAACCTTTTCACGTTCACGGCCCGGACGGTAAACAGCGTTACGACCGTTACCTTCCAGTAGAGCGTCCCCTACGGTGCCTAGGATGTCACGAAGAGTTCCTTTGACACCGAACATGCCCTTACGCTTTGGAGCGTCTTCTAGGGACATCAGAGCCTCATCTAGGTACTCTCTGTTACCCATGAACGGGGCTTCAGGTCCTTGCATGTCTACGTTAGGGGTGTCTCGCTGGTTGGCAGTGACCACAATGGGATCACCACCGTAGCTAGGAACCTCTCGTACAGGCTGAGCCTGTCCACCTACCTGTTCAAAATCAACAGGGTTGGAGTACAGGGGATTGAAGCCCATCAAGTCTTTAATGTTAGCTGCCACTGATAGCCTCCTCTAGTTTGTCGTAGTCGACCGTGAGGTAACCCTCCTCAGTGACTGGGCCAAGGGCCTGTGGATAGTGTTCCTCGACTTCCTGAGCCATGACACCAACAAAGGTAGCATCCGTGTCGCCAATGTAGTTGTACTGATAGACGTTAAGAGGCGAGTCAGGGATGACACCAATGAGTTTGATGTTCTCCTTAGTACGTTCGTCGGACAACGCAATAGCAGCACCGATAGAACCAAGAGCACTACCGAGTCCACCGCTTGAACTACCGCCTGAACCAGTGCTTGTACCACGAGACGAGCTTGTGCTGTAACCACCAGCACTACCAGCAATCTGACCACCTTGAGCACCCAGATTAGCGAGGTTGAGCTTCTTGTCAAGGAAGTCGCCGTAGACTTGATTCTGCATACCAGTCTGGTACTCAGAGAGAGCCTTTAACGCTGCCCCACTTTGAAGCATGTTACCACCAGCAAAGTTACCAGCCCTCTTAGCAAGGCCAAGCTTCTCCATGAAGTCAAAACCGATGTTACTCTTGTAGTCATCAAAACTCTTAAGACTGCCGTCTAGGTCCTGAAGATTACTAGCGTACACCTGCTGACCCGGCTTAGCAAAACCTTCCTGAAGGAAGGGGAATGCTAGGTTCCCTGCTGTAGAGGTACTAGAATTACTAGAGGATGACTTCTGTTTAGAACCTCCGAAAATAGAACTCATTTGTTAAACCTTTCTCTGGTTAGAAGCACTACTTCGTACTCCGTACCTTCTCTCTCTTGTGTTGTAATTGTTTCAAAACCTAGTTGCTTGTTGAGCCAGAGGGCCCCTTTGTGATAGTCAGGTGTTCTGCCTACTACGGCAACAACAAACGGAAAACTGAAGAACTTATCTAGCATCTCTTTAGAGACTTTGACAGCAGCCCTTCCTCTTGCGTTCTTAAACAGATAGTGGCCTTCGTAGACCCCCTCTGATTTGTATTCAAACAAAGAGTAGTTTCCGTTGTTGTCCGTTAACAGGATGTTCTCCTCATCGTTGACCAGTACTTCAGGTTTGAACCCGTGCCACTCGCCAGAGAAGTCCTTCATGTCTTCTTCTAGCTGCTGCCAGTTGTTTGTTACTTGTATCACTGGCTATCTACCGTTTGACCAATACCCGGAGGACGAGGAGCAAACCCATCTGAAGGTGAGCCCAGGGCAGCAGGAGTAGTGATAACACCAACAAAGTGTCTATCCCCTGTTTGAACTGCGTCACCCTCTACAGTAGAGTAGTTGTAGGTAACAGTTCCACCAGTACGATTAACATCTGTGTAGTAGAAGTAGTACTTAGTAGAATAAGACAACCCTGTAACAGAGTCACCATCAACAGACACGCTGTCACCATTGCCGTACAACCTAGTGTGAGAGGAGATATTTACAGTAGCATCCGAACCAGCGTCGGAAGCTGTTATTGTAAGACCAGTTACACCAGAGTTTGTAAGAGAGGCAATCCTCTCGGCCCCACTACCAGTCGCCTCTGCGCTATCTGCCGCTGTTTGGGCCGCCGTTGCTGCTGCTTGTGCGTCTGCTGCTGCCGCCTGAGCGATACCTGCTGCGTCTAACGCCGCTTGAATGCCTACAACGGTGTCTTCAAGTTGATTAAATGCACTTTCAATAGCTTCTACTACTAGCTGCCACCACTGATGGAAAGGAATAGACGGGGTGTTGTTGTCCTTAGTAAGAGGAACACTGCTGTCAAATCGTGGTAATCTTAAAGCCACTCTTACCTCCCACCGAATGGTTCGTTGTAAGCTAAACCTGACACACGGAACGGAACAGGGTCAGAACAACGAATGTTAACTAACATACCCGGATAAGCAAACTGACCGAGAGATGACCAGTACACTTTAGTCCTGTACTTACCCTGTCGGCCTAGTATAGTCTGTCTCCAAGGCAGCCAAGTCTTACCACCATCAAGAGAGCTTCTAAGCTCTACAACAGGATCACTGTAGAGCCCAACCGGATAAGGAGTAGTACCGGGATTAGTCCTCAGTACCACGTTGCTGAGATAGTCAACCCCAGCAGTGATAGGAGCCCAAGCTGCTAAAAGTCTATCAACAGGTCCACCAAAGTCATCATAACCTTGATCGCTCCACCTAACAAGTTTTCCGTTGTCTATAGTAGTGCCGAAGTATCCGTCGTCGTAACATTGGCAAACCCAGTTATCTTGAAGATGAGAGCTGAAAGTACTCCACACACCTGATCTGGCACCGTACACCCAAGTCTCATTATCAATAGTAACTGCTAGGTATTCGTTATCATCAACGTAAAAAACCCAGAGCTTGTGGTTGTCACTTTTCTGTATCTTAACTTGTAGGCCAGGATCACTAATAATGTTCTCGGCACCCCCTACGCACACTTCGTTGTAGTTGGTGATCCAAGCAAATGTCCTGTTAAAGTTAACAGCACAGCCAGTCTTCTTACAACCTACTGGGATAGTGGTACCCACGATAGGGGTAAAAGGCAGGTCAGAGTTAGTAGATACTTGCCAGTACTCAACAGTCTCTGTACCGAACAGGATCAACTTGTCCCCGAGGAACACCATGTCTACTAGAGTGTCAGGCCTACTCTCTGCTGTAGCAAAAGAGAGCCCGTCAATCGTAGTACCTAATGGCTCTGTCCAGTAGAAGGAACCCGTGTTAGCTCTGATAGCAACAGCTCTAGAAGCAGCCACTAAGACTTTAACAGCATAAGCCCCGTCTGGGAAGTCAATAGTTGTTAGTGTTGAGTTGTCGTAACCGAAGACATCTTGTCCAGCATTGTAAAAGATGAAGTCGCTGTACCCGTCAAACGAGGCAGGACCAGTGCCATTTACTGTGCCTACACTAACACCATCTCTAAAAAGATTAGTGTCAGTAGCAGCAAACAGGCTGTTGTTAAGGACACCATCAGCTTTAAACAACCCTTTAACTGGGGCAGGGACATTCAGAGTGATCTCACTGTTCTCTAGGCCGGGTCTAGACTGTAAAGCTGTACCCGGCTCAGTAGGCACATTTTCCGCCAGCATATTCCTTACGTCTAGTTGAGGGAAGTCCCCCCTCTTTCTGTCAGAGGCTGAGATGCCGTAAACAAAATCTGCCATGTTACTTAGTTACCTTTATAGAATGTACCCAAAAGAGAATCTATCGTTCTCATTAGATAAGTCAAATGAGTACTGATTTTGAGGATTGATCCGAGCAAGAGCCAACTCAGAAGGCATCTCGTTACGTTGAGTGTACCTTGCTCTGAACTGGGCTCTCATACGTCGGTACTCCATTAGAGTTTGCTCGTCAGCTTGAGCCAAGTACCTAGGATTAAGCCTCAGTATTAGTTTAATAGATAAGTAGTCGTCAAACTCAACCGGAAACGGGCTTTGGTCTCCAACATCGAAGTCCTCCACCGGCATCCACTGCCCAAGGTCAGCTCGGTAGAACCATTGAGCACTTTGACCATCATTGTCCATAACAAAGGTGTTAGACCCGTTGATCTTTCTTCCGCCCCCGTCAACTGTAAAGTTGTAGGTACTGAAGTTACCAGAACTATCTACAACAGCAACTCTAGCCCCGTCCCTAGGATTAGGTGGCAAGTAGACGGTTTTAGGCTCAGCCACCCTAACAACCAACCTACTGTTAGCAGGTACATAGGTTGCATTAACCCTAGCAGAGAGATCGTACATACGTGAGTCTGAACGAGTTAGGCCTTCCTGGCCGTACTGTATGTCGTACAGAGGATCACCTAACTCGTTACCAAACAGACTTCTTACAGTTGCTTGCAGCCTGTCTAAACCCTCCGACAGTTGGTCTGCGTCCAGTGTAAGACCGATTTGAATAATGCCTCCTTCGCGGTACGCATTAGTTATAATCTGTCGAATAGTTGTCATGTAGGTAGGTCCTTTCTTACCACTTACTTAGTCTGCGCAGATCGCGCTCTATTTCCCATGTCACAAAAACCCCGCCGATAATAGCGACAATGGCGGCGGCGCGGATCATCTCGACAGTACCTTGACGTGGACGCCATCGCTGGCCTGCCAAACCACCCAGCAACCCGGCCTGCAGATGCGTTGAGCATGACCCGCTGAAACTTCACGGATGGCCTGTTCCATTACGCAATCCTCACAACCGCACTGCCACTATGAACCAACATTGTTCGCCAGTATTTTTGTCGCGCTAGTCCCAGCCAGATTGGCCCCTGCCGCCCCATTGTCGCGGAAATCATTACCTATCACTCGAAAATAATCCGCCGCGCTATCAATATAATAGGGTCGGGCGTTCCCTCCGAAACGTTGGGAGCCTGAGCGGACTCCCTGAAGCAACCAATCCTGGGTGTTACCGAAGGCATAACCGCTACCCCCGCAGCCATCTGCCCAACCACCGATAACCTGAACCCCACTCACATGCTGGTCGCATTCAAGGCCATTGAACTGCGCTAACGGGAACTCGCACATGGACAGAACGGCTTGTTTGAATCTGCCGGATGCAGAGCCAATAAGCGACAGACCATTGCCCGAACCTGTTGTGCCCCCACCGGCGTTAAGGTTTTCCCCGAACCACACCCCGTTAGCCCCGAAGGAAACGATATTTCCGCCATTTGCGCATGATAGTCGCGAGCCGTAATAGGACGTGCCGCAATAGACGCCTTCCATCTTGAAAGAAGCGACCGTTGACCCCGTTGCAGGCATCACGTCGATCGAGCGTTGGCAGTTTAGGAATTGACTATTGCCTTGAACACGTAAGTCTGCGCAGCGCGTCACGTACAGTCCGGCAGCAGGCCCGTTCAGTGCCGAAATACCTGGATCACCGATTGCGTGAACGTCATCCAGAGTAACTACATATCCGCCCCCGATCCGATAAGGATAGCCCCCTTCGACCGAGTTGTAGGCACGCAATCTCGATGCGTTGAATACACCGGAATCAAGAGAGGGGTCGGTCGGGTGCCCGTCGATTTGCAGTAACGTAAACGCGTTGTAACTGGTTACGCCCTCACACACAAAACGAGGCGCGTCGTTGCGGACACGGATGCAAGCTCCTGCCGTCCTGGGTACTGAAGAAGTAAAAACCATGTCTGCGATGGTGACGAAGGGAACCCTTACGTCGATTTGGTGTTCCGTTGCGCTGGTGGTCTTGATTGTCGTGCTGCTGCCCCGTCCGCGCAAGGTCAGGTTTGTCTGCGATGCGAGTATCTGCGGCAATATAAACAGGCCGTCAGGTACTTCAATCTCGCCACCAACCGCGCCCGCCATATCGGATAGCGCCGCGCTATAAGCGTCCACCCCATAGCCGTTGGTAGCGGTGTCGGTGGCTGTACCGTTGCGGATTGCCGCCCACTGATCCTTTTCGATGAAGTCGGCAAGGTTGCGCCGCTGCGTTCGGAAATTGTAAGCCGGGAAGCCCTTTGCGGCTTGGGGCGCGGGGTGGCTGAAATCGACGAGGTTCAATCCCTTCCCCTCGTCGGGAGAGGCGAGGGCCGCAGTCGTCGCCAACGTGCGCTGCTCAACAGCCGCACCCCCATCGTTCAGATAAATCGTAACCGTGCCGTCGCCGTTATTGACCGCGAAGCCTTGGCCGTTGGTGGTTGCAGCCAAACCCGATGCAGTGCTGGCGTATGTCGGGCCAGCGGCAGATTCAGCGGTTGCGGCAGACGCCTGTGCTGAGGCGGATGCCTCTAACAGTTCGTCGCTTGCTTCCGCAGGGTCGCCTGCATAGTATGGATCTACATCGAACAGGAGTTCTCCGGAATCAGGCGCATACCCTCGGACACGGTAAACTTTCGTACTATCAAGGTATATTGTAGGGAATTTGCCAGCAGCATTCGCTATAACCGGATTAGTCAGAGGTGTAGCGAGACTGTCGCTGGAAAAGACAGACTGCTTGGTTGTCGTACCTGTCTCGTAGAATGTCACCTCAGCACCAGACACAACCATCCCGTTAAGATCGATTGCGCTACGTCCGGGGAGGAAAAATTTTTTAGCAGCCATTTTCTATGCTAACCTTTATTAATTAATTAATTTCAAGTAAAAGAAAACTAGGGGAGCCCCCATACGGTGAACCCCCCTAGAATTAGTCAGTGGTTACGCACCGTCACCGTTGATACGGACAATACGACGACGACCTTCTGCCGTAACGTTGGCTTCAAGAGCAACGTCAAAGCGGATGCTGTGGGCACCCGTGGCAAAGTCGCTGTGCTTCCACATACGGATGCTAAGCGGAACCTTCGTGAGGCTCTGGCGCTGGGCAGTACCCGTATCCGGCATCATCAGATCAGCGGTGTTAACCGTGATAGCTGCCTTGTTGGCGATGAAGCGCGGGTGGAGAACGGCGTTAGCCGCACCCTTGTGGACAACAGCCTTGTTGTCGAGCGAACCCGTGTAGTCAACAGTCTTGTGCGGACCCGAGGCGATAATCGCAGGGTAAAAGCGAACGTTCGTAAACGCGCCGCTAGCCGAGGTCGAATCACCAATCTTACGGAACTCCTGCAAGTGGCCAAGACGCTTCTTAGCACGGTTGTCGTAAGCGTACACGTCAGCGATGGTGAAGGTCTCACCGTCCAGCCAAGTAACTGCACCAGTCTGACCGTCGAAGTTAGCCACCTGTGACTTGTACTGGCCCGGAGCACCCGAGATAGCAACGTCTTCGTAGTTAACCGCAGTCAGTCCGTTGGTAAGCGTAGCGCCAGAGGCAACACGCGAACCGACAGTCTGTGCCGGGAGCTGCTGAGTGTACAGCGTCGGAATACCCGCAACCATACCATCGAAGCCCTTGCGGTAGATACCACCACCAAGAGTGCTCAGCGAGGCATTGTCGTCGACAATCTCCTTACCAAGTGCCTGACGGTCACCATAGGTGAGAACAGCGCGAAGGTCAGCGTCATCGACACCTTCTTCTTTCAGTCGGGTGTACGCACCTGCGATGTCTTCCCAATCCTTGACAGGGGACTCACCGTCGCCAAGCCAGTTGTTGGAAGCCTTAGCCGCAAAGCCAAGGATGTACGCGTCGATGTCGGTTGCAAGGCGGAGAGCCGCAGCCTTGAGTGCTTCACTCGTACGAGCTTCACCCATGTCGCGAATCTTCACGAAGTCAGCCCAGCCCATGCTAGAGCCAACCACCTGAGTCAGCTTGTACTGCTCAGAACCGAAGATGGTGTTCTGCACACCAGCCGACAGGTCGTTAACCTGATTGGTCGTGAAGGTCGTAGTGTAGTCGGGAGTGACCTGTTCAACAACAGTCAGACCGTTACGGTCGTTCATCTCGCCTTTGAACTTGTTCCACGTAACAAGGTCCTTAGATACCAGATTGTTCTGGAAGATAGCTGCAAACGAATTAAGGACAAGTTTCGCTTGGTCTACAGTAACAGTAGCCATAATTTAAGATTTTCCTATTCTTAGTTAAGGTTACCTCCCCGTCACTTATCTTTGAAGAAAGCTTTGGAGAAGGCGTCAAGGTCATCCGTGTCCGGCTGTACCGACCGAGCAACACCAGAACCACGGGTTCGAGGCGGAGGCGGGGGTGCTTTACTGGACCTAGGAGTAGCCTTAGGTTCTTGGGCCTTGCTTTCGTACTGAGCAGAGATACGACCGATAGCTAGGGTAGCCTTAGCGGCTCCACTGTTTGCGATGGCCTTTGCTTCGTCAGGGTTGTTAGCAAGGTGATAAAGAACGTCTGGACCGTTATCCATAGACATGATCGTGTCACCGAGGTAGTCACCGTAGGCTGGGTCAATACCTTCAAAAGCTTCCGCAAGAGACTGCGTACGTTCTTGAAAGTCAGGGTAACGCTCCTGTGCGTCATTGACTCGTCCTTGCCACTCATTCATCAACTGAGTACGTGACTGTTCCTGCTCACTCTGTTTGCTTTGCTCTTCCATCTGCTTCTGCATGGCAGTGCGTTCTTGGTCGAGCGTGTGCTTAACAAAGTCTTTCAGGAACTGACTGTCGAACTCACCGAGTGGGTACTTGTCGGAACCGTCTTCGTTCTTATCTGTTGGAGACGGAGCCTTAAGCTCGGGTTCTTCGGTAACCTCGTCCTTTTCTTTGGACTCTGGTTTGTTGCGTTCTTCGAGCAAACGAAGTCGTTCTTCAAGGGCGATACGTGCTCGCTCTTCTTCCCGATACTTAGCGTTTAGCTCTTCGATACGTTCCTGAGCACGAGACTTCTTCTTGGGTTCGGGTTTAGACTCTTCTTCGGACTCACTGTCCTCGTCATCTTCCTCATCTTCACCGTCGCTGTCTTCGTCCTCTTCGTTTGCGAGGGTATCGTCATCCTCGTCTTCAACTTGAGTATTGTCGTCGTCCTCCTTAGCAGGAGAGTCGTCGTTCTCTACGTCCTCCGAGGAATCGTCCTCTGGCGTTGCCCCGTCGCTAAACAGCTCGTTGGCGAAGTCGTCGAGATTCTGTTCTTGTTCCTGATTACTTTCAGGAGAACCACTTGTATCAATATTCATAATTAAAGGTTGCCGGTCCTTTTACCGTTGTGCAGCTCCGCTAGGTTGCGACGTTTGCTGGCTACCGGGAGTGCTTTGTTTAGCAGCCATTGTCGATTTCTTAATTTCAAGTTCCTGACCCGCCATGATTTCACGCATCTCGCGATCATCAATCTTGTCAGCACCATCAATAAGCATTTTCATGTAGGATTGTTCGTGCTCGTTAATGTCAGCTTCGTGATCGCTCAAGGCTCTCATACGCTGAGTAATAGCATTGTAGGCATCGATCCGAAGTTCTTCGGCCTTATCCTTCTCCTTCATCTTGTACTCTTGGTTCTCTGCCATGAGCTGTTGCAGTTGCTGTTGCATCTGCTGAAGCTGTTCTGGTGTAACACCAAGGCCACCACCTTCTTCACCTTCTTCGAGGAATTGCGGCGGAATAGTCTTCTTGAGGCGTTCTGCAAGCTTGTCAGCACCCGGCCAGTCTTGGGCCTTAGCCACAAGATCACCAGCCACACCCATGAGGTCAGGCCAAACTTGGATGGCGTCCATCATAGCCTGTGCAGCCTCAACCCTGCGGGTCGTGTACGAGGTGCCAGTGCTTAGAGCAACGTCAAACATGCCGACCGAGAGGTCAACTGCGTCTGGGCTGTAAGGGTCGTTGAGCTTAACGAACTTAACAGTCTCGTCCTCGCCGATGGTACGGATAATACGTGTACCGTCGTAGATTTGAGGGATCAACTGATTAATAATGTCACCAGCCTCTAGGACTGCTGCGTTAGCGTTGTCGTGGAACGTGAGGTTGGCTACGTCGCCTTCTCTCTGGCGAGCCATGATGGCCCTACCACTAGTTTCGTTGGACTTGATGCCCAAGGAAGCGTCGTGAATACCAGTCACGTCCTTCATGTCTTGTGCGTTGGTCTGTGCTTCGTTTAGAAGAGCACTCTCAATGCCCGGAGGGTCGACTCGTTGAACGTTTCGTCCAAATTCCGCCTCATCGTTAAAGATAAGGAGCGGATCACGAGTTGCGTGAGCTTTACGAATGTCGTTTTCACGGCCTTCTACTGCCTCCTGAGTAGCCATCCACTTAGCTTTAGGTGCGTAACCGAGCTGTTCAGCAGCAGTCGAACGCCAGAAGTTCTTCAAGCGGGCAGCGTCCTTCATAAACCGGACCATACCGTAGCGGATACGACGTTTACCAACTGTAGTGACCCTACCGCTCATACGAACGATTGGAACACGATTCAGTTTGTACTCGTGCGGGCCGCTGAGGATGTCAAATCCGGTACAAAGGTGCATCTGAGCGTAAGTACACCAACTAACACGAGTTCGTACAGGCATACCGTACTGCTCAACCAGTTGGTCACTGTTGTCTTCGTTGATTTCGAGAATCTTGCCGTTCTCAAACATAGCGATAGTACGCTTACGTTCGACCAGTCGCCAGTACTCGGTAACCTGATAACTTTCGTCGTCCATCCAAGCAGTGCCGGTCAGGTCGTTCATACTAAAGTCACCGTCTAATGGGTCACTAGAGGCTTCTCCGTACTTCTCCTTGAACTCTTTCTTCGGGATACGGTCGTTAACAAAGACGTGGCGGGCATCCCGTCCAGTCGGGTCAACAGAGTAACGGTCCCAAACAACACTGAGAGCGTCGTCGATGGGCCGAAGGAAGATGTCTTGGTCGAACACGTCATCTCTGGCGTACTCAACAGCAATACGGAAAGCACCGTCACCACACTGGACAAGGCTTTCAAATGCCGTGTCGTAGATTCGTGCTGCTCGGCTTTGGTTTTCAATAGAGCGAATGAGGTCACCACGTACCGACGCGACTTCTATGTCTTCGTCGTTAGATGGGATAACCTTGATAGCCTTACGGCTTTCCCGCCAGTCACCTACAAGCTGTGCAGTAAACTGGGGGATGTTGTTGATTACAAGGCAAGGAAGACCTTTACGCTGTTCGAGAACAATGGGGTCCCACTGCTCACCAACTGAGAACTTCTTGTCGTCTAGGGCTTCGTCCCTGTTGTCCTTGTCGTACTCAAGGTCTAACTCGAACTGCTTTCGCATGTCCGCTAGGAACGCTTCCTTCGACTTGAAGCCTTCGGGTGTGTAGTCTTTAGCAACCGTACCTTCTGCCTTGTTCAGGTCCAGTTCGGTTCCTTCTTCCTTTTCACCTTTTCTTTTTTTGACTTCTTCGTTTTCGTCGTTCACTGTTAAGCCATCCATGAATAAGGGTTAGAGTCGTAAAAGTTTCCATCGTCGTACAGTCCGTTGTTGGGGTTGAATTTACCGTCCGTCGAACTGCCGTTCTTTGTGATCCTTCTGCGACCTGCGATTTTCTCGAACAGTTCTGTCAGACCCCAAACCAGAGCGTCTACTCGGTCGGGAGAGCCTGTGGAGCTGTTACGTACGTTGTCGATACTGAACTCGCACATCTGATCTTCGAGCTTCGGGAACATACCGACGTGGTGTACACGCTGCTGTTCGTAGAGAGCTGAGATTGGTTCAGCACGAATTACTTTGCCTCGGCTTGCGTGAACAAGCTTGACCGGCACCGAGCGATCTTGAGCCTTGATGACAGACGAGACCATCTCACCGCCTTGGTTCTTTTCGGCGACAATCTTGTCAGCCTGCCATTTGCGGTACATCTTGACAGCAGTCTTGGCCCAATCCTCGGGAGTGCCTTTGAGGGACGCATCTTCTAGTACGTATCCTCTGGCATAGCCATCTTCATCTCTAGCCAGTCCGACAACGACAATTCCGTTCTCGTCAGAACGCTCTTCTGATGAGGTCGCCGGATCGACAGCAACCAGTACACGTTCGAGGTCCTCTGGCGGGCTTTTAACTCGGGACTCATCAATGTTGGACCGTGCCCAGAGCGCGCCGGGAATATCCCCAAGAATTTCACCTTCTAGTTCCTGTCTACCCAGTCGGGTGTTGCTGTACCTGTCGTACAGTTGTTTGACCGTGTTCTTAGCTAGGTTGTCTTTGTTGTCCAACGTGGAACCACGAGTAACAACCGAGTCAGGGTCTGCCACGAGTTTCTTGATTAGAGGCAGTGGTCGAGGGGTGGTAGTAACAAGCACCTGAGGGTGTTCACCAAGACGAAGACCAAACTGTAACTGGTCCCATGCGTCTTGCATGTACTCGAACTTCGCAAGCTCGTCAACCCAACCGAAGTGGTGCTGAGGACCGCGAAGCTGGTCAGGCGTTGTACCGTTGTAAGTGTAAGCCTTCGAGCCGTTAGGCCACGAGAGGCAGCGATTAGTTGGTGACCAGCAGTCGTCGTCTAGGGTGGGGTCTACGTTGAGCAGACCTGAGTCACCTTTAATCATAACGTCTCTGGCGTCAGCCGCAGTCTCAGCCACGAGGGCGATACGGCATCCGGGGTTTTCGTGTGCTAGGCGTCGTACCCACTCGGAGCCCATCCGGGTCTTACCGAATCCTCGTCCTGCGAGTACAACCCAAGTGTTCCAGTCACCTTCGGGTGGGAGCTGGTTGGGGCGAGCCCAGAAGTCCCAGTCCCAACGTAGTTTAGCTTTCTGTTCCGGGCTTAGGGAACTGAGCCACTTCTCCTTCTCCTGCTCGTCTAGCAAGGCGAGATAGCTGGCGGGTGAAATCTGCTGCATCTTCGTCAATCTTCTTTTGTTCAAGTTCGACTGCACCGCCATCAGCACCAGTAATTTCCTGACGTTCACGCCAGAGTGCGAGAGTCTTACCTGCCAGCTCGATTGCTCGAAGTGTGTCGGAGGTTCGCTCTTCGGGGTTGTCGATGATTTCGACTAGTTTGTTAATTAGGTAATCAGCACGTAGTTCAGCTTTGTTCGTCCTGTCCTCCAACCGCTTCTCGATTTCTCGTTCGATTAGTGGGTGGCTCATCAGTTCCGCTGCCATTCGTCCGGGGTTCTTTGTTTTGTACCCGGCCTTGACGCAAGCCTCACTAGCGTTTTGAGTAATCATGTACTCGTCTACAAACGCTCTCATTTTAGGGGAGAGCTTAGAGCCTTTCCCTGTAGTGGGCGGCTCGGAACCTTTAGGTAGGTAAGCCAAAGTTTACTCCGTTGTTGATTAAGTGGCGAGGGTGCTAGGATTTGAACCCAGACTAACGGTTTTGGAGACCGTTGTGCTACCGTTACACTACACCGACGCTTAACTTGTAGGTCGAACGACCGCTTGCGCTAGTCGCTCTTAGTCTTCGACGTTATCTTTTGCGATCTTACGGGCCTTAGCCTTGGTGTCTGCCTGAGCCACCGACACCGCGAGTTCCTGTTCTACAGGTTCACGAACCACGTCTTCCTTGACGTTGGTCGGGGCGTGAGCGTCTACACCGACGTAAGTTTCAGCGTTTTCACGATAACGTTTGTCGATCTGGTTGAGCAGCGTCACACCAGCTTCGCTGGGGACGTACGCAGGGATCGAAAGCTCGGATCGAGGGTGAGAGAGTGGAATGAGTTGGACAAGGCCCATACCCTTGAGCACCTTGAACTCAGCACCGTCTTCAACGTCTTTTGCAAGAGCGCCGTTACGCAGGCTGATGAGTGCGTCAATTTCCTTCTTCGTAATCTTCTCGTCGTCGAGGAGCTTGTTTGCTTCAATAGCGGTAAAACCAGCCATTCGTTGTTCCTCCTTAAGGATTCAAAATACAGAGTTCTTTTCCTCTGTACCAATATTATAACAGATTTAGAACGGTTTGTCAAGCAAAAAATGCAATCAAGTTGCAATTAAATTGGCCAACAGGAAGAAAGACCAACAAAAACAATGATTAGTAAAATAGTTTATTTTAGTGCTTGACTTTTGTTTCATTTTAGTATATAATATCTCTTATATAGAATATTAGTATATAATATAATTACTAGAATATAACTACTAAAGAATAGATACTAGAGAATAGATACTAAGGATAACATTCTAGGGGTTACTCTAAGCATCAAGGGGCCGACCGGTGAAACGCGGGAGGCTCCCTCTTAGAAGGTTCTGTTACTCTTCCGTTAGTTCTTTATAGTCTAGATTGGACGCTAAGGGGTCAAGGATTGCATCAAGGGGGCCGAGGGGTACGAGGGTAGCCAACAGGTAACATCGTCAATCCTACCCCCATTAGAATCCATTGTAGCTAGATTTCAAATTTTTTATAAAATCCGTGAGTGTAGAGGGGTACGTACACTACACACGCGCGCGTTCCACCCCTCCCCCCATGGGGCATGTCACAGTATATCATCACGAAAAGAGGCCCGCCCCCTACGAAAGCAACAATATTTCAAAACCCCTCACAATGTAGCAATAATAGTACAAGTCACTGTAATAAAAGGACAGTAGGACTAATCTCTTCTTGTTGGCCCACGTAACAATGTGTCCTAGAGGCGGCCCACTGGAACAGAACGTGAACGAAAGTGCGACGAACCGTGCAAAAATAGCGACGAACCGTTGAGAGGTGCCCTTCACGCAACAAAGTTACAAAAACACCGGAACAAATCGGGTACAACGGAAGAAAGTTTCAATGTAGGGTACTTCTCACGCAACATTCGGAAAGTCCAAGTGGTGAAATACGCAATAAACCGTGTTTGACAGGGGCGAAAAACTGGTGTCTAAGGGGTCCATCGAAAGCGATCCAGCCAAACGGGCTTTTAGGGGGCTTTCGGGAACATAGTCCCTAGTAGGACAAGCCTTGAGAAAGGTCCGCCTCTGGCCACGGTTGGAGTTGCGCGGAATGGATGACCTAGAGTTGCGTCTAGGGGCCAAGGTTTACTAGGGATAGCTACGGGATAGCAGTTGGGCACAACGCCTTAGGTACGCCTAGGGATGAGAGGTGCAACACAGTCGCCAGCAATGGGACGGATTGTGGTCTAGCTATCAGAAGGTGTGCGATATGCCAGCACACTTGCAACCGGTGAATGACGTTTAGCTAGGGGACCGTGCTCCCTGAAATCAAGCTAGACTAGCGGGCGGCTTCGGTCGACAAGCGGTTACGAAAAGCACATAGTGCGTTGCACAAAGTGTAGTGGCGGCTCCCGCGAAAATAAAACTTCTAGCAAGGCGTTAGGGCGTTCTCTAGGTGAACCTACTTAGAGGACGTTTCCTATGCTACCTGAAAACCACAAAGCGACTATTAACGGCTACGGTGTGATTGAGGCGGATACGATAGAGGCTGTTGCTTGTATCCTCTCCGCAATCGGTGACTACAAGTTGCAATCAATCGGGGACGAGGGACGGACGGTGACTTTCACCGCGCCTTGTCGCAAAACCTACATCGCTCGCCTTGTCTCAAAGCGGTACGGATACCCTGAAGATGGGCTTATCTGGAACTGTCGCTTTGAAGTCAAACGATAACAAAATGGTGTGCCTGACTTGTCGGGCCACCTAGTGAACGCCTTAGCGCCCTTGCTAGTGGATAACCTATGGTAAGTCTCTGGAAGTAAAGGAGAAACTTACTATGGGAAATCGTTGCTCACACCAGAGAATTAACACCAACATCAAAGTCGGCTCCGGTCGTGCTACTCTTAGCACCCGCGCCGCAAACAATCTCGAAGTCGATAAGATTAACACCGCAATTGCCGCCTTGAAAAAGGCAAAGACTTGCGACAATCACGACGTTCTACTCAACCAAATAACGGAAGCTTTCCGTATAACGCGGGAAATTGCGCGTTCACGCATTGTTTGAAGCCACCTAAGACTTACCGTAGGTTATCCCCTAGCAAGGTTGCTAGGACTGTAACTATCAGTAAGATTTAAGGAAATTACTATGGCGAAGTCATTCAATGCCCGTATGCAGGACCGTTTTGCAACCATCACCGCGTCCTACGAAAAGGCGAACAAGTACGTCCACGAAACTGCAATGATGATCCTCAAGCACGCCAAGGACCACAAGGACTGTTCCACGGCTCAAGGTCTGGTTATGGCACTTCCGGCGTCCATGCGTCGTGAAATGCTCATCATGTGGTTTGCTAAGTTCTCGCCCATCGTGGTGAAGAACAGCGACGACTGGGCGTCCAAGATGCACAAGGAAGGTACGAAACTGTACGTTCCCTTCAACCTCGAAGAAGCGGAAGCAACCCCGTTCTACGTACTTGCGGAACAGAACAAGGAACGTCCTCCGTTCGACATCAAGGCCCTCTTGAAGATGCTCGAACAGGGTCCGAAGCGGCTCCAGAAGCTTCTCGACGACGGTGAAGTACCCGAGTACCTTTCGGATGCTGTCATGTCGGTGATCGAGCAGCAGCAGAAGATCAAGCTGCCGAAGATCGTGGAGCCTGCCAACAACAACGCTCCCACGCCTAAGAAGGCTGCTAAGACTACCAAGAAAGCGGCTTAATAACCAACACTCCTAGGTAAGAGTGATTAAACTGCCTTTCTTTTGTTGGAGGATGGTTGAAAATGCTGCACGTCAAGATAACCCGTAACGGGATGTCTACTCACCACGAGTGGAACGCTGCCACCACGAAACTCAAGGCAATCCTGTTCATCCACGAACAAGCCGGTTACGAGGTTGAAATCCTCCGGTACGAGCCGTGTTAGGGTCTACGCTTGACGCGCTCGGCGGCATCCTTTTCGGTGTGATAACAGTAGTTTACATCGCCGCCCTCGTTCACACGATCTACACAGTAACCAAACTAGCAATGGAGTACTAACTATGTCACGTTCGTCCAATAGCTTCGCCAGCCGGAGCGTTGCTCCTAACGGCACGACGCTCGAAAGCGACTCCCTCGCCAAGCCTATGTACCCAGCCTCCAAGGCTGACACCAAGCGTTACGCCGACCAGTGTCGGTCTATGTTTGGTACGGCTGCTATGCCTCCTGTGTTGTACAAGGGCAAGGTCCTCAAGGAAGGGCTCCTCGGCACTCGCAATCTGAACCTCTCGGCGTAAGGCAATGGAACTGTTCTTAGATTTCTTGAGAAACCTAACGGTTTTCACGGGTATTCTCCTGGCTGGGGCCCTGTATCTCGCGTTTGTTGTGTACTTTCCTATCGACTACATAACCGAGGGACTGTGGCCGTATCAGGACAAAGACACTGTGGTTGGCCTTATTTGGATGATACTTGCAATAAGTGTCCCAATTTCCGCTATAATAACTTACGTTTTCCGTTAAAATCACTAAACAAGGACTAAGGATATGGGTACTCACATCACAGTTGTAATGACTGAATCCGGCGAACCTCTCGGTGAGTGGGAGACTGAGCACCCTATCCGGTCCGGTGACGTAATCGTTGACGAGGGTGTGGAGTGGAAGGCTCTGTTCGTTCGCCACGTCCCCTGTAGCTTCGCCAGCCGAAGCGTTGCTTCTCACGGTTATTCGACGCTTGTTGTTAGGTCACATCGGTGACCGCTGTTCAGGAGGCACGTTTAAGACATGATACACCCCTCTGACGTACCATTGCTTGAAGCTTTCATTAAGCGAGAGCTCAAGGACTACATGTGGCGTGAAGACGGTACGGAGTTGATCCGCCAGTCTATCATTATGGCAATGTGGCGTGATGCCATCCTTAGTTGTGAGTTGAGTGGCCGCGAGGTTTACATTGAGTCTCTCACTAACATGGGCCAAGTCCACAAAGTCTTGAGATTGCCCCATAAAAAATGGGATAACTCGGCCCCTGATATTTACGTCAACTTCGGAAACAGTCCGAAGGGCCGTGTGTCTATCTACCCAAAGCAAAGGTAATCTATGGGTAATCACACTGAACATCGGTCACGATGTGACCTCATAGAAGACTGGGCTTACGAGTTAGACCGACGGTCTGACGACCTATTCGCCGTAACTGGTGCCCTAGTCGTCTTTTTCACAATCGCCGTGGTGCACCAGATAGGAGTGTCACTGGTAAGTTAGACCAAAGGAGTAGGTAAGTTGCGATGGTTGACAAAGCAAGTAAGAGCGATGAGCGCACGCGGTCGAGTGACCTTGGTGAACGTCCTTGGCGACCCACAGCGCCGAGAGAATCCTTTTTTGATCGGGGTGGTTCTCGTGTTAATCGGATCAGTAGTGACGATTGCTGGCCTCTTGTGCGTAGTGACGGCACCACTTGGGCTGGCGATAAACCTCGTCCACCGAAGGAGACAAGACCGTGACTAGTCCTGTTCGTTGGTGTTGGCGAAAAGCCATTGGCCTCAAGAGCCCTCACGTTCACGACCCTGAAACTGAGATTGCTCCGGGCGTTATTCGTCCGTCGTACGCACTCGCGGGTATGGTGGCTGGTTCTGTTATTGCGAACCCGACTATCCTCAAAACAAAACAGGTAGCTCCCGCCGAATACGGAAAAACTTGTAGGCTGAAAGACTTTAACAGGCACTTTTCAGGTTACGTAGGAGGTTATGGCGGTAGAGTGTCAACTTGGGAAGGCACGGTAGGCGGTAAGCCTGTTGTCGTTGCTGTTTACTACCGAGAGGACTCCCGTGGTGAGGATATATCCCACAAACTTTACGTTTCTTTCGAGGATGAGAAGTTTGACGACTGGGAATCAGTTGACAAGAAACTTATCATAGAGGCTCTTTCTAAAGCTGCTCGGCTGAAACGGGAGGCTGCCGTTGAGAAGAGACGCTTCGAGAGACAGCAACGTGCTAACGACATCATCCAGAGCATCTTTACAACACCGGAGAACATTGATGAACAATACCCCAGTTGACCTAAACGAACCCGTTCGCACTCGTGACGGACGTGCTGCTCGTATCATTTGCACCGACAGGAAAAGCAGCAATGGATACTCTATTATGGCTCTTGTTACTAATGACATCGGCACAGAGACAGCCTTGACCTACAGGTCAGACGGCACATGTATTGCTGGCCGTCAAGCTGACCTCGTGAACATCCCCAAGCACAAGTTCACCAACCTGTACTCTTCAGGGCTTTGGGGACTTCCTAACGACAGCCTCGAAAAAGCTCTTTCTAAGGAAACCGTCAAGGGTTCCGACTTTAAAGGCACTATCGAAGAGACAGCGGACGGTGAGTTCGTAGCCTTTCACCCTGCCAAACCTGAGTGATAACGACCTATAACGGAGATTGAACCGTGAAAAACCAGAAGCCCTACGCAGTTTCGTCTATGTTCTACGCAACGAGTAAGACGAAGCCCCTTCCTCCTTGCCTCCAACCCAAGCCTTTTGTCGACGACAGTAGGTATGTCTGATCCCGGTTGGAAAGCTGGCGACCAAGCCCTTTGCATCAAGCTTGGGCCTTGGATAGCGTCTAAGGACCCCGCCAAGAAGCACGTCATCCCCGGACCTCGTGGCGGTGAACACTGCACGGTTGAACAGGTGTTCCCTGAGGACGGGTATTTGGTAATCAAGAACCACGTAACGATAGGTAAGAGCGGTAAACCTACTCGCTTCAAACCTGACCGATTCGTGAAAGTCACCCCTCCTAAGTCGGAGGACGAACTCGACCGCTCTGTGAATAAGGAACTTGAAAATGTCTAGTAAACTTATAGTTAAGCCGGGGCCTAAACCTGTTATTGAACCTGTGGCCTACATGGGTGAAGGCGGGACTGTGTACATACCTAAAAACATCGAAAAAGGGGGAGGTTGTTTCACCCTTGACGGTACATTTAACCGCGGCAGTTATGATAGTATCAGCAACAGTACTTGGAGTCGCTACACACCCCTGTACTCAGGCACTGTCCTCGAAATCACTGAAACCGTAACCAAGGAGATTACACTGTGAGCAAGACACTAAAGGAAATCGAGAAGGACTACACCACTGCTGAGGCTCTGGTCCGTCGTCAACGCATTCGCCGTGAGCGTAACCGCCTTCTCAAGAAGGGTTACATTCGCACCCACGCAATCCCGACACCACTCGTCAAGGACGCCGCTGGCAACTGGACTGTGGGTTTTGAAACTACGTACGTTCGGAGCAACCACTGATGAAAAAACTAACACTTCGTCCGACACCCCGTGAAGATGCTGTAGCGGCTAAGAACGAGAATGGTTTTTGGTACACCGCACCTAATGGTGAGTTATGGTTTATACCAACCGAGGGTAGCCGAGGGTTCCAGAAACCTGAAAAAATAAGCAATGGGGGTGATGTAAAAGGTCTCGGAAACATCGGTAGCGATTTTCAATTAATTTACACCGGTTACAAATTGGAGTTAACTTTCTGACATGAAACGAACAGCACTGGTTTACGGCACTCTCCGCCCCGGCAACGGTGAGCGGGTAACGGTGTCTGGTTTCAAGATGTTCAACATCGGCTGGTTCCCCGGTATCGTTCGGGGTGACGGTGAGATTGTTTGTGAGCGAGTAGAGGTCAAGGACGACGAACACCTCGCTTCTCTCGACAGGTACGAAGGGTACTCCGAGGAAAATCCTGAGAGTTCCTTGTACACACGTCAACTGCACGGTGACGACTTCATCTACGTCTACAACTGCTCGGTCAACGAAGACACTGAGGTAGAGGGTGGTGACTGGTTGGAGTTCACCGGAGAGACTCGTGGGCGTAACGCTCACTTAGCAACACTAGAGTTAAACCAAGGAGTAGGTGGATGAGTATTCGTCTTGTTGCAGACGGTGGTAATTGTTGTGGTCTTAAGCACTTGTTCGGTTTCGGTAAAGACCCTGACAGCAGAGTACTGGCCTACAAGAACAAAGACGGGCAGCCTAAGTTCCTTCACGGTAGTCCTGAGTACGGGGCTGAGATTCACGGTGTAGGGGGTGACCACGGCACTCGTTTCCAAGACGTGTTTCGTCTCGACCTACCTGAGCAATCGTGCAAGGAAAGGTTTCACGCACTACTCAAGAAGCTTCGTGACAGGAAGAGTTTTGGCCTTGTTCAGGTAACACTCAACGACGGTAGGGCTGTAGATATAACAGACAAAAGCCCTGAGGGTGAGGTGTACGAGAACAACATTTGTCACTGGCCCAACCAACGTAAGTGGTATCCTATCCTCCGTGCTGCTGGTTTTCGTCAAGTCAACCGCTGGTTCAACAGCAACAGTCACAACTACGTCACTTGCTGGCAGTTGAGGATGGACCCCAAGTACTACGAGAGGTACAACAAGAAGAAAAAGACTGCTGCTAAACCGGCACCGTTTCAGTCAGCCTCCTAGGCTGGCCCCTCTTGGTTCTTATCTTTAGGTCGTAGACCGTTAGTCTACTATATAGATATATAGCTTTAGGAACCTCTCTACAAGAATATTATATCACACTTTTCAGATTTGTCAAGTAAAAAATGACAAAGGTTTGAATTTGAAAGGAAAATAAAGAAGATGGAATTTCTACGTTTTGGTTCGTCCATCCCCGGCTCGTACTGGGGTTGTTGTGCAGCAGACATCATCCAGAATTTCAAGGTAGACCCTGACGATAAGGCAAGTATTGAGCTTGTCGACGGTGACGGTGGTAACCCTGTGATGTTCTTTAACGACAAGGAAGGTCGTACTGGTGCCAAGTTCGCCGGTAAGACTTACGCAGACATTTTCCGTCAGCGACTTCGTTACGGCACGTTCGGTGCTTCCAACATGGCCAACCACGCCTTCTTTGCTATTCTCACCGACTGGCAAATCAACGGTGGTCCGGACAGCATTGGTTACAAGTGGCTCAAGATTCTCAAGGAAGAGGGTTTTGAGTTCGTTCGTGCTATCGACAACTCTGTGTACACCGGCAGCAGTTTTGAAGGTACTCGTTCGTCGAAGCCTAACTACTTGTTTGCGTTGTACCGTAACATCAGTAGTGGTCGAATTGCTGATCCGTTCACTCCTCCGAAGGCTTGGCAGGACCTCCCTAGCGTAGTCCCCGAGGCTTGGGAACAGATCGACGACCCCGAAGCACTGGCTACGTCGCAGAGTGAGGTTCACAAGAAGCTGTTCGACGCCCTCCCTCAGGATGTGTTCTACACTCGTGAGCAGCTTGAGAAGGAAGGCATCCCTGTGACACTTGCAGGGCGTCGTTCTGACCAACCTCAACAGCTTGCCTCCGAGCGAGAGAAGAATAAGGCACCGGCAGCGTCCTCCACCCCCGCTCCGTTTGCCGCCAGCACAGCGAAGAAGGTAGCACCAGCAGCCTGATCCTGTGTTCACCGAGGAAGACAGCGGCTACGTAGCTTTTGTAGTGGTAGTCCTTAATAACAGGTTCAAGTCCTGTTCCTTGTGTGTCAACGTCACCAATGCTAGTCCCTGTTGAAGTGTTTGGTAGCTGTACCAACGTTCGTAATCCATACTGCTTGAATGTGGCGGGTTAACCCTTAACGCCTTAACGGTGTCTACGGAGTGGGTTGATGACTTTCACAAGCGGAGATAAGCACCTGCCGCTGTCTTCCACTTTACCTCTTGACGGAAGGAGGAACAATTTTGAGTTTTTGGAAAAAACGGAAGAGACAACCAGTAGTACGAACACTTGAACAAAGATTGTACGACGGGTGCTACTTTTACTGGCGAGGCTGGGACAAAGAAGCACGAGAAGAATTAGAAGCAGTTGCCAAGTCGGTAACACGCCGACACTACAACAAACACGGAGAAAATGGACGTACCAATGACAGATCAACCGAAGAAAAAGCACAACCGGATAGTGCAATTAAGAAAAGACAACGTGATCGAGTGGCCCGACCTGTGGGCTGAAGTTTACGTAGCACCTGAGTGTGACAGCGAACGCCGCCTCATCGCAGAGATGATGATGATTGGTGGTAAGTGTCGTGCTGCCAAGACTCCTGAGGAAGCTGATTTGGTTATCTTTGGTGGTGGTGCTGACGTTGACCCCGCGTTCTACAACGAACGCCCTCACGCTCGTACTTTCTGCGACATGGAACGTGACAAGCAAGACCTCAAACTGTTTCAACAGTGTTACGAGCAAGGTATCCCTATGTTGGGTATTTGCCGTGGCGCTCAGTTCGGTCACGTTATGATGGGTGGGCAGCTTTACCAAGACGTTGACAACCACAACGGTGAACACGCTATGTTCCTCGTCACCGAGAACCGTATCATTCCCAAGGTTTCTAGTAGCCACCACCAGATGGTTAAGAAGCAGCCGGGTATGGAGACACTTGGTACTGCTCACGGTCGGTCAACTCAGCGTTACCTCGGTCCCACCATGCGTGAGAACGGTAAGAACGACGACATCGAAGCATTCTTCTACCGTGATGCCTGCTTTCTCGGTGTTCAAGGACACCCCGAGTACCGTAACTATCCTCAGTTCCGTTACTGGACGCTCATCCAAATCAAGGACTACCTTGTTGAGAGCACTGACCTGTGCCTGAAGGATGGTGTACGCCGCGTCAAAGATGACATTCTCGACCGACGGATGCCCTTCAACAAGCTTCGTAACTACAAAAACATCATGGAAACAAACAAGGAGACTACATAAATGTGCGGCCTCGTAGGAATTGCTGGCGACCTTGAGTACAAGGACGAAGCCTTTTTCAAACGACTGTTGGTGTTCGACTTTTTTCGAGGTACTGACAGCACTGGTGCAGCTTGGCTTACCGACAAAGGTGAAGCCGACCTAGTTAAACTTGCCAGCCACCCTGTTGACCTCTTCGGCATGAAGAAGTTCGACGCTGGTATCAACGGACACAAGTCCTGTGTTTTTCTCGGACACAATCGAGCAGCCACTATGGGTAAGGTTAACGGCTTGAACGCCCACCCCTTCCAGTTCGGTGACATTGTTGGTGCGCACAACGGCACCCTCATCAAGGACGACTGGGACGCCCTCGACAAAGAGACTGGTACTACCACCGACGTAGACAGTGCCGCTATCTACAACGCTATCAACGAGCTCGGTGTCAAGCACACTATCGAGATGATTCAAGAGGGTACCACCTCCTCTCGTGGTGCGTGGGCTCTTACGTGGTTTGACAGCCACGAGAAGAAGATGTACTTCCTCAAGAACAAGCACCGCCCTCTGTGGTACGCTTACAACAAGGACCTCACCAAGATCATCTGGGCCTCTGAGTCGTGGATGATTACTGCCGCCGCTGAAAGCGACAAAAGTGACTACGAGTTGTGGTCGGACGAAGACGGTTACGAAATCTTCCCTGTTGCTAACGACGTGCTCTACAGCATCGACATCGAAGAACTCAAGACCAAGGGTAAGAAGTCTCCGCCTGACTGGACCACCGAAGAGATTAAAGGTAAGCCACAGCCCGTGGCGGCTTCGGCAGGCAGCGCCCCTTTTCAGGGGAACCGGGGACCGTCGACGACGACCTCGAACTACTCTACGGGTACCACCCTTACCGATACAACTAAGAACACAATGATTGAGTTCGGTGGTGACGCCGACTCTCCGTTCTGTGGGTACATCGATCCCTCTGACTGGGAAGAGATTGCTCGTCTTGGTTGTAGCTGGTGTGGCGGCGACGTAAAGTACTCGGACATCGGCAACGTTGTCTGGGAACGTCACGACATGGTGATGTGCAAGCACTGTACTGGTGAGACTACTCGGAGCATTGTGTACGCCGACCCCGTACGTTTCGATCAGTACTTTGGTGAAACTAAGAAAACTGCGTAAAAGTAACAGGAGTAACAATACATGCCTTTGAATGCTTTTCCGAACATGAAGTTCGGTGCCGACCCTGAACTGTTTGTTGTTGACGCTAACGGTGAGGGGGTTTGTCCTACTTTCCTAGAAGGAACTAAAGAAAACCCGGAGCCTGTCAACGGTGGCGCTCTACAGCGTGACGGTATGGCTGCCGAGTTCAACATCGACCCCGCTACCTCTTACAAACAGTGGGAGGGTAACTTCCAGAAGGTTCTTACCGAGCTTGAACGCCGCCTGCCTGCTGGCCACTCTCTCCTTGCAGCACCCTCCTTGACTTTCTCCGAGAAGGTCTGGGACAGCGTGCCTGAAGACGCCAAGGAACTTGGGTGCTCGCCTGACTTCAACGCTTGGACTGGTGAATTGAACCCCCCGCCTGACGGTGAGCGTATCCCTCGGATGCGTACTGCTGCTGGTCACATTCACATCGGTTGGACTGAAGACGCCGACACTGGTGACGCTGACTACGTTGCTGCTTGTACCGACCTCGTTAAACAACTTGACTGGTATCTCGGTGCTCCTGCGTTGCAATTCGACAAGGATAAGACTCGTCGTGAGTTGTACGGCAAGGCTGGTGCTATGCGTTTCAAACCTTACGGCACTGAGTACCGTGTACTTAGCAACTGGTGGGTTATGTCTCCGTCTTACAGAGCTTGGGCTTGGAACCGCGTACAGCAGGCCCTCAACCAGATGGCTAAGTCGTTCCTGCCTGAGTCCTCAACAGAGGGATTGATGGCTTCGTACGCCTTCAACGACCGTGTAGTCAAGTCGATCAACACTGGCAAGATGGACTCGAAGCTTCGCGATCACTTCCACTTTCCGATGCGGGAGATTTAACAGTGGCTAATCACAAAAACTTCTACGAGACTATTAAAGAAGCTCGTATGCGTCTGCAACACAGTGTTGTTATGTACGACGGTGAACCTTACTACGTTCTTTGCGTAGAAGACCACAAGCCTGACGGTATTTACCGTGTGTACATGGACAAACTCGGGCAGAAGGGTGGTATGACTCACGCTCGTGAACGTGTGCCTTACGAGTACATCGAAGACGACAAGTACAGCACCATTGGTGAACAGATGGACGCTTGGCTTGACAAGAACGCCGACAAGGGTGTGGTCCGTAAGATGGCTAACTCTCCGCTGTTCAACAAGTACCGTCCGTTTGCTATCGGTATGATTAACTGTGACCAGAGCGGACAGGTGTACTACGGTCGTCGTGGGCCTACCCGACACAGCCAGCAAGGCTTAACTAGCAGCATGTTCTCCGTGCGTAAGGTTGAGTTGCTTGGTTCACCCTCCTCTAGTGGTGGTGGATTGTCTGCCAGTCGTGTTCTGTCGTTTGTGGGAGACGGTGCGTACCTTTGCTACACCAACCAGTACCCTACCTTCGACGAGGTTGTAACTAACCTTAACGACCCGGCTACCGAGAACAACGCTGCTGCTTTCCACCGAGAGTTTGCAGTTCTTCGAGGCCCCCTCGACATGATGTTCCTTGCTTACCGTGAAGACATCATCGGTTACATGCCGAAGGGTGACGCCTCCGAGCTGATACTTGCTCGTAACCACGGCTACTGCAAAGAGGTTGTCGAAGACCTCGGAATTTTCACTACCGTAACCACCAAGAAGTAACGAAAGGTTAGATCAAAGTGCGTAAATCCAAGAAAGCAAACCGGCGTCCTGCCAAGATTCCTACTCCTCTTGACTTCTTCATCCGTAACGAGGAAGACGACGAGCCTAGCTTCAACATCGGAGCCATGCTCGGTACTCGTACTGTTGACGGTGACGTAGGTATTGAGGTCGAGGTTGAGGGTAACAAGTTTCCTAAGGAAGACGCCCCTCAGATTCCTAAGGTTTGGAGGTACACCCACGACGGTTCACTCCGTGGACACGACAACGCAGAGTACGTACTCCGTGCTCCTATCAAGTTCGATCAGGTTGACAAGGCAGTAGACGACCTGTGGAAGATGTTTGCTGACTACGGTTCCGTGCTTGACGACAGCAACAGGACCTCGGTACACGTCCACCTTAACGCACAAGGCTGGCACCTCAACCGTCTCACTGCTTTTCTTGCGTTGTACTTCTCTGTCGAGGAGCTTCTGACGCAGTGGTGTGGTGACCACCGCGTAGGAAACCTGTTCTGTCTACGATCCAAGGACGCAACCAGCATCGTGTCTCAGATTCGTGACTTCATTCGTAGTGACGGGGAACTGGTGCCTTCACAGGGTATGCACTACGCTGGCCTCAACTGTCACGCACTCACCAAGTACGGCTCGGTTGAAATCCGCAGTCTTCGTGGTGCTACTGAGGCTGACACTATCAAGACGTGGGTATCTGTTCTCCGTCGTTTGTACGACCTGAGTGGTGACTATCCCGATCCTCGGGCCGTTGTTGAAGGGTTCTCTGGGGCTGGTCCTCTTGACTACCTCAACTCCATCCTCGGTCCGTACACTAACACGATCATTGAAGGCTCGGGGTTCTCCCACCAGCAGGTGATGGAGTCTATGTACGAGGGTGTGCGTCTTGCACAAGACCTTTGTTACTGCCGTGACTGGTCCCGCTTTCGCAAGGGTGAGGCCAAGGTAGACCCGTTCGGTCGTGTGAAGAAGAAGGCTGCTACTCACGCTCAAGTGTACGGCGGGCAAGTTCAACCACATTTTGGTAGCATCTCAAGTACCCCTAGTGTCTCTCAATCAGCAGCACAAACAGCTCACGATGAATACATGCAGATGTTGACGTTACAGGAGATGGAAGACGATGAGTATTAAACGACGAGTACGGGTTCTTCCGTACAAGCAAGGCAGTCGGGGTGCTAAGGCGTTAGCCGAGGCCCTCGGCGGCAGGGTTCTCAAACTACAAGGCAGTGGTTTCGTTGCCCGTAGTGACGACCTCGTTATCAACTGGGGTAACAGCTCCGAAGCGAGCCGTTCTACCATCAACAACGACGGAGTAAAGCTTGAACAAGCAACAAACAAACTGTTGTTCTTCAACAAGTTGCGGGACACAGGGCTCACGCCTAAGTACTGGACCAACGCTAACGACATACCTGACGACGCCTTTCCGGTGGTTTGCAGGCAAACGCTTCAAGGACACAGTGGCGCTGGTATTGTTGTTGCTAACGTACGTGACGACCTTGTTGCTGCTCCTCTCTACACCCAGTACGTAAAGAAGAAGCACGAGTACCGTATCCACGTAGGTCGACGCTGGGTAGACTTCGGTGTTGGTACTGCTGTAGCTATCGGTGTTGAAGGTGAGATGGTTTACAAAGTCATCGGCGTTCAGCAGAAGAAACGTAGGCTTGAGCACCCCGACCCCAACTGGCAAGTACGTAACTACGCCAACGGTTTTGTGTACGCTCGTGAAGGTGTCAACCCACCGGATAGTGTACTGAAGGCTGCCAAGGACACTCTTGCTGCGTTGGACATTGACTTCGGTGCTGTTGACGTGATCTGGAACGAGCACGAGAACCGTCCTTACGTACTAGAAATTAACACAGCGCCGGGTCTTGAGGGCTCGACGGTAACTGACTACAAGGAGTTCTTTGAAAGTGCAACTTAAGCCTGACGAACAGACCGAGCTTCTACGTATCATCGCTGGTGGTGATTATGATGAGGCCTTTTGGCGAAGACGTTGGAGCGAGGCACGTCCCCCGGATATAGAACGGGAGATCATGGAGGCGCTTCGACAGCAGCCTGTTGATACGGTTCAAGACCGGAGACAGGCACGAAAGCTCGCAAAGAAACTCAAAAAACTCGCCGGCATAAAACGTGTCCGTACGCAGGTTGGCTATGGAGCTAGTTGGAGTGAAGAGCAGAAGCGGCTCGATAACCTCCAGCACGCTGCCGTTTACATAAGCAGGGCCAACTCTGGCTTTCACTTCTACGCCTGAAGGAACCTAAAGGAGATATTAATGCCTAATCCAAGTGAAGAAACTCGTAAACAACACGAGGAATTAGAACACCACCGCAACTGTGTCCGTAATCTAGGACTCTCTAAGAAGAGTCGTGAGTACCACCTCGGACAGATACGTCACCTTTGCAACCAGCTAGGTGAAGGACAGCCGGGGAACTACAATGGATAACGACAACGTAATCCCTTTCCCCAAGACAGCAGCGGAAATCAAAGAGCACGTAGAGGGGTGCTTAGAAGCCTTTGACGCCGACCCCTCTGACAGCTCGTTTCAAGACGGGTACGAAGCTTGCCTTGACGACTTGCTTAACTTTATCAACGGAGTTGAAGACGACACCCAAGATGGCTGGTTAATAGGACCGGGGAGTTAAGTGTGCTTGACGTAGTTATTTCGTACAAGAAGCACTCCACAGGTGATGAAGTTCTTCGTGTCGGTCCTAAGAAACCCATGATAGCTTCGGTTCTTGCGGTTCAGTTGAAGAATATTGGCTGTCACTCAATTAAAAAGCGTGGAGTTCCAGCGACTTTCAAGACAAGCCTTGTTGGATTTGAAAATAGTTCTTGACAAACCTGAAAAATCTGATATAATATTCTTAAAGAACACCCACCAAAAAGATACACTATAGGAGATAGGCCCAGTGTACACTATAGACAGCAACTTCCGACTAGGGGGTAAGCTACAAGACTTTGATGAGAAGACAGTCAAGGACGAGCCGATGTTGTTCTCCTGTGACGTTGCTAATGCTTGGGTGAGGGGTGGTCCGATCACTCGAAATTTCCTAGAGACTTTCTTCGGGGGTGAAGATCAGATACCTTTCAAAGATAAAGGATACTGCATGGACAGCCGTGTTCACATGTTGATGCCGGGGTGGTGGCCTTGTATTCCGGGTTGGCACCACGATGATGTTCCTAGGTCGCGACCTGACGGACAACCAAACTACGCTACCCCTGAGTACAAATCGAAGCACTGCCTTGCTCTTATAAATGGTGACATCTGCCCTACTGAGTTTGCTGTTGGTAAAGTAGACATGCCTCACGTTGATGGTACTGTGTACGAAGAGTGGACCAAGATCGTAGACGACAAGGTGTTCATTGGCGAACTGATGAAGACTAGTGTGCCGTCTAACAGGTTGGTGTACTTCGATTGTGAGTCCTTCCACCAAGGCACTAAGGCAGTAAAGCGGGGATGGCGTTGGTTTGGACGTATCTCTTGGGACGCAGGCTACGAAGAAGGCCGCCCACACTTTAACGAAACACGTAGACAGGTGAATGTTTACATGGATAAACCGATGAAAGGTTGGTAACAAGGTATGAAGTGTAATATTCTTAAAGAACACCCACCAAAAAGATAGGAATTAAGAGATGCCTAAGACATGGGTCTACAGCGACCCCCACTTCTACCACGACAACATATGCAAGTTTACCCGTAACGATGGCAGCCCTCTCCGTCCGTGGGATGATGCTCGTGAGATGACTGAGGACATGATCGAGATGTACAACGAACTGGTCAACGACGAGGATCGTGTTTACATTCTTGGTGACGTAGCCTTTAGTCCTGCTAAGATGCGTGACAGTATTGGTAGGCTTAAAGGTAGGAAGGTCCTTGTCCCCGGCAACCACGAGCCACCTAAGATGCGTAAGTACTTCGACCTGTTTGACGATGTAAGAGGATACGTTGTTAAGAAGGGGTTTATTATGTCTCACATTCCTATACACGAGGGTTCTCTATCTCGTTGGAAGTTGAACATTCACGGGCACCTTCACGCTAACTTTGTAACTAAGCCGTACGTTAACGGCAGCGACACACCTAAAGATGGTAGCTATGATTCTCTGAACGAGACTGTCGCAGACAACCGATACTACTGTGCTTGTGTTGAGCACACAGACTACAAGCCTAAGCTGCTTGATGAAATACTACACGAACGAGGGCTGCGATAACATGTCTAAGGCAAACGAAGCTGAGTACAAATTACACAACTACTATGGTGACTTCAGGGGAACCTACCCCACTAGAACTGAGGTCCAGAAAGCTAAGAGGCAGTTCGAGAATGACTACCCCTTAGGTAAGCCTTATAGTATTATTAGAAAGAAAATATAATGAAGTGCAATATTTGCGACAAGGACCTTAACGAGAAAGAAATCTCGTGGAACAAAGAGATTGATAACTTCGAGCCGTGTGGCCACTGCCTAGAGATAGCCCTCGACGCTGCCTACAGTGACGGGTTTGCACGTCCAGACGAAGACGACATGTTTGTTGTTATCGAAGACGAAGACGACCGATACGGCAGTGCCTTCACTGTCATGTTGAGTACACTAGGACGAGGAGAAAGAGACGATGACTGATATTGAACAGCTGAGTGATGACCATAACGGACCAGAGCAGACATTCCGCGATACCGAACGGAACCTCCGCGATCACGTCGCCGCACTCGAAGCCCGTAACGCTCGGTTGGAGGAACAGGTGCGAGAGGCATACGAGCGGGCGGCGGAGGCTGCTGAAGGCGAACGCTATGCGCAGCACTACGTTGATGCCTCTGCGTCTGCTGGAGACATGCGGCCCGACATCCACAATGAGGCTTGCAACGATGTTGCCGAAGCAATCCGCACCCTCACCACGGAGCAGGCCAATGGCTAGTGCACAGAGACACAACAGAAAGATTGGTAATGACTAAGTATGAAGTCCTTCTTTACGTACCTTACGAAGGAGATAGTACTCTTTTTGAAGGCACTGCTGAGGAGATTGAAGAGTTCTTCAAAAAGAAGGATCACTCGTTCTGGAACTATCACTATGCAGATGACATAAGTATTGTTGAAGTACGAGACGACATCAAAGATTCTCTAAACTTGCACGAACTAAGGAGAGAGGCACTTAAATAATGAGCCGATTCATTCGCCACGGCGCTTGTCCTAAGTGCGGTAGCGAGAACAACCTAGGTATTTACGACGACCACGAGAACTGCTTTGGGTTTGACTGCGACTACCACTTAGAGTACAACAATAATAACAAGCAAGGAATAAGTGTGCCAGAACTTAAGACAAAACCTAAGAAGACTAGCGACGGTATCATCCCGTTGCCTACGGTCAAGATGCCGGGACTAGAGGTCCGTGGTATCGACGCCACTACTGTCGCGAAGTACAAAGTCAGTGTCAGCCAGAAAGACGACAACGACCTAGAGGCGGTGTTCCCTAAGTTCGATGCCGAGGGTAAGCACGTAGCCAACCAAGTACGGTACGAGGGTAAGAAGTTCAAGACTGAGGGCCCTATCTCAGACACAATTCTCTTTGGTCAGAACTTCTTTCCTGAGGGTGGTCGGAGTATCACTGTAACCGAGGGCTTCTACGACGCTATGGCAGCGTTCCAGATGACAGGTAGCAGGTTTCCTAACGTTGGTGTTATGTCAGCTTCCTCTGCTAAGAAAGAGGTTGCCCACAACTTCGAGTACTTGAACTCGTTCGACACCATCATCTTTAACTTCGACAACGACGACCCCGGACAGAAGGCAGCCAAGGAGTGTGCCGCCTTGTTCGCTCCGGGTAAGGTGAAGATACTGAAGCTCGGTAAGTTCAAGGACCCCAACGAGTACCTACTTAAAGGTGACACCAAGGCTTACGTCGACGAGTGGTACAGAGCCCCTGTGTTCATGCCTGACGGTATCCAACTAGGTAGTGACGCCCGCCTCAAAGAGGAGGTGCTGAAGTACAAGGAGCCTAGGAGTGTGCCCTACCCTTGGGACGGGCTCAACGGCAAGACCTTCGGTATTCGTACGAGTGAGTTGGTTTTGTTGACTGCTGACACTGGTGTCGGTAAGACTAGTGTGATGAAAGAGATTGAGTACTCTCTACTGTTCAACCAAGAGTTGATTAGTGAGGGGGTTGGTGTTGGGTTCCTCCACCTTGAGGAGCCTAAGCGTGACCTTGCTATTGGTCTCATGTCCATCCACAAGAACAAGCCGTACCACTTCCCTGACGTTGAACGTACTGAGGAAGAGCTCAAGGAAGCTTACGAGCAAGTCATGGAGACTGATCGTGTAGTTATTTGGGATCACTTCGGTAGCAACGACATCGACGTAGTGCTTGGTAAGATACGACACATGGCTGCCATTGGCTGTAAGTACATCATGGTTGACCACTTGAGTATCATTGTTAGTGACCAGTCTGGTGACGAGCGTAAGCAGCTTGACGAAATCTCAACCAAGATCAAGACGCTTACCATGAACCTAGACATCGCAGTGTTCTGTGTTATTCACGTCAACCGTAAAGGTGAAGTCCGTGGTTCCGCAGGTCCTGAGCAGGTGGCTAACATCATCATCCGTCTCGAACGTGACAAGAAAGAGATGGACGAGTGGAGGCGTAACATCACACGTCTCAGTATTGAGAAGAACAGGAAGTACGGTCGGACTGGCCCTGCTTGCTGGCTACACTACAACGAAACAAACGGTAGACTAGAGGAGTTATCTAGTGAACAAGCAATCGAGTTCGAGCAAGGAGCCTCAGGAGCAGGTAACGAGTTCGATCAAATGGGATGAAGACTACGTTCTAATGATGCTTAACTACGGAGGGTGGGAAGAGGTAGAAGAGGGCACCCTCCTTGACCTACTAAAAGAGAAAGCTCGTATCATTAAGAAAGGGACTAGAGTCGCCTCTAATCTTATGATTGTTAAAATTGTAGGATAAATAAACAACACTAATAATTGACCGGGAGAAGTCAAACGTGTACTTAGATTGGAACGATAAAGCAGATCGTACATTCGTAATCGACATCGAGGCCGACAGCCTTAAGCCTACTCAGATTTGGGTAATGTGCTGGCGGAACCTCGGTACTAATGAGAAAGGGGCTTGTATTGGCCATGATAAAATCAGAGAATGGTTCGCTGAGCGAGACGCCAAGGATGTATTTGTTGGACACAACCTCCTCAAATTCGATGCCCCCGTCCTCAACAGGTTGGTGGGTACTGATCTTAACTCTAGCAATTGCATTGATACTCTGGTACTGAGTACTCTCTACAGTCCTAGTATCTCAGGGGGTCACTCCCTTGACGCTTGGGGTGAACGGATGGGCCACCCTAAGATTAAGTTTGACGAGTGGGATCGCTTGAGTGACGAGATGGTTGAGTACTGTCACATGGACGTGTACATCACAGCCAAGTTGTTTGTTAGGTTGATGAAGACGTTAGCCAAGATTAAGTTCGACGAGCGTAGCGTGTGGATTCAACACCGAATGACAGAGATAATTGAACAGCAACGTAAGAACGGTTTCCACTTCGACGGGCCCCGTGCTCTTGCGTTGTACCAAGAACTACGACAGATTGAGAAGGACCTACAGAGTGAAATTAGAGAAGCCTTTCCCGCAGAACGAGTACACGTTGCAAAAAGAAATATGTACACGGCAGCTGGCAAACCTACAGCCATATATCAACGCGATGTTGAGCGATACGACATCGAGCCATCCGACGACGGAACGTATGATGCGTATGAGTTCGTTGAGTTTAACCTTGGCTCACCTAACCAGAGAATTGATAAGCTTGTATCCCTCGGTTGGGAGCCCCGTGAGTTCACCCCTAAGACAAAGAAAGGGGGCGGCGGTAACCCGAAGCCGTTCGACAAAGGCAAGCTAAGCCCCTCTCTTGAGGAGTTCTTAGAAACACACAACGTACCTGAGGTCCGACTGATTGCTACTTGGATGAGTGTCAACGGTCGAGCCAACATGGTCAACACTTGGTTAGAAGCATGGAATGAAAATGACTCAAAGATACACGGTAAACTGTTTGTTGCAGATACGCTCAGATTCAGACACCAAGCACCTAACACTGCAAACATTCCAGCAGTCAGGGTGGGAAGTGAAGGACGCCCCCTCCTCGGCAAAGATGGTTACTTTACATACGAGTCAAGAGATTTGTGGACCGCAAGACCTAACAGATTTCTTGTTGGGACTGACGCAGCGGGCCTCGAATTGCGGATGCTTGCTCACTACCTTAACCGTCCAGACTTCACCAAGCAAGTCGTCGAAGGTGACCCGCACCAGTACAACGCAGACGTAGTAGGTATCACACGGCCAGAGGCTAAGACACTTATCTACGCCATCTTGTACGGCGCTGGACCACCTAAAATCGCTAAGACACTTGGGCTCCCTGTCTTTACCCGTAAGGATAAGAGAGGGAATGAGTACGAGGTCTCTCCAGAGGGCGAGAAAGTACGTCAACTGTTCCTAGACAGGCTTGGTCTTGGTGACTTGATTGAAGAGTGCCAACGAGAGCAGAGTAGTGGACGTATCGAGTTGGTAGATGGCTCACAAGTTATCTGTCCTTCTCTTCACGCTGCACTTAACTACAAACTGCAAGGCGGTGGTGCTAGAGTCATGGCCCTCGGTGCTTGCATCCTTGATTCGTACATTCGTAAGCTACAGTTTGATTCGTTGAAGGTTGGAGACATCCACGACGAATGGCAGTACGATGTACACCCTGACTACGTTTACGATCACGCTGCTGTAGCAGAAGAAGCTATCCGTGAAGCTGGCCGTAAGCTCAACATGAACGTCCCGTTGGACGCAGAGAGTAAGATTGGACTGACATGGGCAGAGACGCACTAGACTGGAGAAAAGATTCAAGAGAATATTTCAACCAACTAAAA
>CEUX01045563.1_pt1 | contig 48285 bp, 57 predicted proteins | sample 531361 | NCBI WGS metagenome assembly CEUX01 (sample SAMEA2622736, study PRJEB7988) | marine metagenome | isolation source: saline water (ENVO:00002010), including
CGATAAATTTATTATAAGAGATAATACAAATAGTGCAAACAGATTAGCAATAGATACAACAGGTAAAGTAGGTATAGGTACTATAAGTCCAACAGATTTATTAGAAATTCAGGGAGCAGAATCTGAAACCTATCAATATCCATTAGTATTAAGAAATCCTTATAATCACGAAACTAATTTAGATTATGGTGTTGGTATAAAATTTAGATTTGATGATAATTCATCTGTTAAATGGGGAGCAATTGCATATGAAGCAAACTCTGCTTGGGGTAATTCAGGAGATTTAAAATTTTATGTAGATGGAAATACTTATAGTTCTCCAGTAATGACTATGCAAAATGGTGGAAATGTTGGTATAGGTACTACATCTCCTAATGCTCCTTTGCATGTTAAAACCACTGCTGATGGTAGTTGTTTAAAACTTGAATCTACTGAGTCAGGTTCTGCAGCTGCACCAAATATTAATTTACATAGAAATTCTTCAAGTCCTGCTGATGATGACGTATTAGGTAAAATAGTATTTAGAGGAGAGGATGATGCTGGTGCAAGTATTGGATATGCTGCTATATATGGACAGATGATGGATGTTAGTGAAAATGAGACAGATGGTAAGATTAGAATGTATATTAGAAAAGATGGTCAAGACAAAGGTGCTATGGATTTAAATTCTAGTTCAGCTATATTTAATTATTCTGCTGCAGATATAGACTTTAGAGTAATGAGTGCAAACAATAGTTATTGTTTACATTTAAATGCAGCAAATGATAATGTTGGTATAGGAGGAACTCCTAATGCTTCTTACACTTTTGATGTTCAAAGAACAACTGCAGGATATGCTCAAAGAATTTTAAATAATTCTACTGCAAGTGCTAGTCACGGACTATTAATATCTGCAGGTAAAGATGAAGAACATGCAAGTCATCCATTGTTTATAGAAAATCAAGCAGGTGATGATTTATTTAAAATAACTGCTAGAGGAACTATGACATTAGGGGGAGCAACTAATAATAGTGAATATTCATTACTTTTGAAAGCAAGAAGTGGTGTAGATTCTAGAATACTTTTAGATGGAAGTGGAAATAGCGCAATGTCTATGCTATCATTTCAAAATAAATACGGTAATAGATTTTCTAATATTAAAGGAGCTGACGAAGGAAGTAGTAATTCTGGAATATCATTTGCGACAGGTAACGGTGGTAGTCCTTCAGAAAGAATGAGAATTGATAAAGATGGAAAAGTCGGTATCGGAACAACTAATCCAACAGCTGATTTACATATTAATAACAGTAGTGCTGAACCAACAATATTATTAACAGGTCCAGGTAGTAATCCAGCTGATGCAGCTAGAATAAGATTTTCAGAACAATCAGATGGTAACAATTACATAGAACTTAAATATGATGGTAACTCAAATATTTTATCATTTGATAGTAATGACCAAGCTGATATGTTAAGTGTTGATAGAACTAATAATAGAATATTTACAGGTACTTCTACAAAATTAGGTGTAGGAACATCATCACCTCAGACAACTTTAGATGTTAGAGGTAGTGTTTCTGTAGGACAAGGTTCAGAAGTAACTATAGCAAGTGGTGTTATTACTGTTACTGATTCTTATCATAAAGTAGATACTGAAGGAGATGCAAGTTCAGATAATTTAGATACAATAAATGGCGGTCAAATTGGGCAAATGTTATTTTTAAGACAAGTAGACTCAGGTAGAGATGTTGTTTTAACAGAAAGTGGAAATATATTACTTCCAGGTTCAACATTTACTTTAAGTAATGCCGCTGATTTGTGCTTACTATTATACACTGGTGCAAACTGGCAAATGGTAAGTACATCAGATAATGCATAATAAGGCTCATTCACGCACAGCCAGTGCTTAGAGCGGAAAGGAAAATATGGCAAACGGATTACATAAATATACAGTACAAGAAGGTGTAAACCTTCAATTAGGTCAAGCAGGATTTGACCTTATAGCTGCAGGTTCAACTTCTGCTGAAACAGGAACTTATGTAGCTATTTACAATTCATCAACTAATAATGCTACTATAGATGCTACTTCTGCAGTTGGGGATAGTTTATCCTCATTTGTATTATTATCAGGTGATATAATTTATGGTAACTTTACATCTATTGATTGCGATACAGCTGATGTTGTATTAGTTTGTTACAGAGGTTAATATGCCAAGTTTGGGTGCTAGTACATCAAGTACAGGAAGACATGGTAAAGGCAGAAATGTTAGAAGAAGAGGTCGTATAATAGCAAGTCTGTTTACACAAAACTTTAATGATGGAGATGTTAGCGATTGGACAGCAGGAACTGGAGCTGTCGTTAGCAATGGGTTAAGCAATAATGTTCTCATGGTTGCTACAGGAAGTGGTACAACTAATGCATATGCTTACAGAGAAATAACTTGCGAACCTAATGTTGGGCTTGACTTTTCAATAGGCGCTATTATTAATATAGGTACTGAAGGGAAAGTATGGATTGGTACTTCAGCTGGAGATGATACATATGTAAGTGAAGATGTTACAAGTAGTCAAACTGTTACAGGTTCATTTACTCCAACTGGAAGCTCTTACTTTATATCTTTAGCAACAACATCTTCAAGAAATAATATGAAATGGGACAATTTAACAATAACAGAAGCATAAGGAGACTATAATGTCTGGATTCGGAAAAATAGTCGCTGGATATATATTCAACGACGAAATGAAAGATAAAATGATAAAAAGAATGAATGAGAATGTTGATATTCCATTTATATCTGAAAAAACTGAAGAAAAAATATTAGATGCAATTTGGGACTCTGTTGAAGAAGTCGTTAAAGAAGCTCTAGTAAAAGACTAATGCCTTACTTTGGAAGAAGAAGTAAAAAACAACTCGCGACCTGTGATGATAGACTTCAATCTGTCTTTAACGAAGTTATTAAGCACGTTGATTGTTCAGTCCTTGAAGGGCATAGGGGAGAAGTTAGGCAAAATGAACTTTATGAAGAAGGTAAAACAAAAGTTTATTTCCCCAATGGTCGTCACAATGCTAATCCAAGTAGGGCTGTTGATGTGGTTCCTTATCCTATTGATTGGGATGATAGGGAACGGTTTCATTTATTTGCTGGGTTTGTTTTAGGTATAGCTAAATCAATGGGCATCACATTAAGATGGGGTGGTGATTGGGATAGAGATTGGACAGTAATGGACAATAAATTTGATGACTTTCCACATTTTGAGTTAATAGATGAGTAAAGTATATGATAGAGGAGTTATATTCCCTGACATACATTTTCCACATCATGATGAGAAGGCTTTACGTACAGCACTTAAAATTATAGAAGTAGTTAAACCTACTTACTTTTTAAATTTAGGTGATATGGTAGAAGGTGAATCTGTTAGTGCTTGGAAATGGAAAAGAAAGAAAAGACCACCTTTAGAGTATCAGTTACCAGAGGTTATAAAAGAGTTAGAAGTTATCAATAAAGGTTGTGATAGAATAGATGAAGTTCTTGATAAAGTCAACTGTAAGAAGAAAGTCTTTGCTCAAGGTAATCATGAATTATGGTTTGATAACTTTGTACAAGAGCATCCGTATTTACCAGACTATGGTTCTTATGAAGGTCTTAAAATGAAAGAAAGAGGTTATGTTTGGCATCCTTATGGAAAAGTATTTAAAGTAAATGATTCTAAATTACACGCATATCACGGTGGTCACTATAGTGGTATTAATCATGCAAAGTCCCATGTACAGAACTTGGGTGTCAGTATTATTTATGGTCATACGCATGATAATATCAAAAGTGTGGTAACACATATGGATGGTCCTAAGATGGCTCAAAGTATGGGATGTTTATGCAAAATGGAAAAAAGTTTTTTAAAAAATCGACAAACTAATTGGACACACAATGTTGGTATCGTAGATTTCTATGATGATGGTTTGTATAATTTAATTGTATTAAATATTATAAATGGTAAAACTACTTATAATGGAAAGGTAATAAAAGGTTAGAACATGGCTGTAGAACAACAAGACTGGCAAACAGGGAGTTATGGTAATTGGGGAGAAAAATTAGGAGAAGCTTTAGCAAACAGGACGCAAAATATAGAAAGACAAACTGAAGGTGTTGATGAATATGGTGAAGGTATATCTTTTGAACCAGGAACTAATGCAGGTTTTGAAAGAGATGGCTTTGGTCATGGTACACAAAAAAAATCAAGAACAGGGATATTTGCAACTATTGATAAAATTATGACAGGTGGTCAACAATATGTGAATGAAAATATGCCTGGCTTTAGGTCTGGTGGTCAAGCGAATAATCAAAGTACTGGTGGTATTACTAAATATAAAAATGGTGAAATTGTATCAGGTCCTATTACAGCAGGAGATACTCCTACTGGTGGACAAATTAATGTTCCTAAGATTATGACTCCTTTACTTGCATCTTTACATAAAGGAATGAGTAATGATAAAGGTCTTTTTCAAGGCGGTAGAGAAGGAAGAGTTTTTGGTAGGTTAAGAGATAGATTAGATAAATTTAAAACATCTTCTGATAATCGTATCACTAAGTATAAGAATGGTGAGATTGTAAATGGTGAAGAAAATATATCTGAATTTTCTGGTAATGAAATTCCTAAATTTGATATTAATAATAATGAAGAAGTAGCAACTATGCAAAATATGTTAATTGATTTAGGTTATATGAGTGGAGATTCAGAAGCAGGAGAAGGTGCTGATGGTATGTTTGGTAAAAATACTGAAGCAGCTTGGAGAGCTTATGTAAGAGACCAAAGGTTTGCGCAAGGTAAGGAGGCTTATGTTTATGATAATACTTCTGATGAAGCTGTAGATTATTCTGGTGAAAGTGTAGGTGAAACTGAAGATTATGATTATACAGAACAAGTAGGAGAAAGTATTCAAACTGGGAAAGACCCTTATGGATATGGAACAAAAATTATAACAGAAAAAGAAAAGGCAGAAGGTAAACCAGGTATGTTGCCATCTAATGACCCACTTGTAATGGGAACTCCTAACCCAGGCAATATAGTTGAAGAACAAAAAGCAAAAGGACAATTAGCAGCTACTTCATTTGGAGAATGGTATGAATGGGCAGATGAAAACGGAAATGTTACAAAATATGATTGGAACGACCCTAAAGGTCCTTTAAAATTACAGCAAATGAATCCAATAACAGGCTTACCTTATACTCAATAATGCCTAGAGTTAAATTTCCAATTAACAAGTTTCGTAATGGTACAGCAACTTCTATGTCTGATAGAGATGCTCCTCCAGAATCTCCTAAGCAAAGTCATAATGTTGACCCGACTGCTGAGTCGGGAACTTTAAGAGGTTTACAAGATGATGATATTCTTGTTGTAAATAATGAGAATAAATTAGGATGGAATGCTAAAGACGATATAACAATTGGAAATCTTGAAGAGTTTAATGGTCGTATTGATAAGATGGCTATTATTGATGATAATGGTATTAATAGATTGGTTTATTATAATGATTCTACGAATACTATAGCTACAATTAAAAATATGTGGTCTACAAATGAAGATGATTTAAGTGCTGAAGAATTAGCAAATGTTGGTACTGGTACTGGAGTTTCTATGGTAAGTAATAATAAGGAACTTCATATTGGGCTTGGTGGAGATAGGGAGCCTTATTGGGTAGGTATGATTGAAAATAAACAATTTGACAATGATTATTCTGAAGTTTTAACTGCTGAAAAAGGTAATTTAGAACAACCATCAAAAATAGTTAATGTTCATAAAGTAGTTAAAGCAACTATAGATAGTACTGTTTATTTTTATGCCATTAAATGGAAAGGTACAAGAGTATATGTTTACGATTCTAATGGTCTATTTGTTAAAAAATTAAAACATAGATTTGTAAAAACTCAAGCATTAGGTGTTTATGAAAATGGAACAGCAGAAGATACTAGATTATTAATTTATGATGCAGGTAAAGATTTAGGTGTTATATATAATTATGATGCTAGAGAAGCAGAAGATAAAGTTGATAAAACACATACTTTACCTGATAAAGATGCTGATGCTTATGAGACAAAAGAATATTCTAAAGATATAACAGATATAATTTATAATCATTCTGGAACTTCTGGTACTAATAGATGTATTTGGATATATAGACCTTTATTAAATGAGCAATTTTTAAGAAAAAGAGCAGAATATAGTAATCATGGAAGGTATGGTAAAAGGCATTTATGGAAAGCGTCTTATACTATTCCATCAAGTGGTGATATATTTTTTGAAAGTATAACCGCTTCTACTGGAAGTTGGGATTCTACTCAAAGAGCAGGAGATTGGGATATACCTTGGCATGGAGGAATTACAAATGCAGTAACTAAATTTGGAACTGATTGGTTTGATAAAAGTGGGAATACTCATGGCATAGCAAGTACACAAGGTAGTGGTCCTGGTACTCAAAATAGATTTAATACAGGTTCTTGGATGTATCCAACTCATAGAACTTATGATGATAATGATATAGTATATGATAGTAACACTTCTGATAAATGGTATCCTAAAACCTTACTAAATCCAAGTGGTGATAATCAAGGTATGCATGATGGAACTGAATCCTCAAACACAACATTCAATCAAGTAATGGGAATACATGTTAGTGGAGCTGGAGATATAAGTAACTCAAAAGAAGAAGGTAATGGTATTCGTAACTTTATAAACTTTCAACAATGTTTATGTAAAGTAGATACAAAATATGGAGTGTATTTTATAGCAGGTCATAAATATTATGATATTAAAAATGTTACTTCTTTAAGAAGCAATACTTTATGTGAGTATGCAGCTACAGAATGGCATGTAGGTCATTGGGGTGGTGGTAATCATATTGTAGATAGTGCTGGTTATGGACATGAAGCAATAGATATGCCTGCCAGTAGTGATAATTATCAAGCCTCTGATGACAAAGATGGTCAAGAAGCTATTGAATCAGTTAGAAAGTCTGTAGGTTGGTTTGGCGGTGAAATTTATAGTGCTGGTATATTTAGTGAAAATTCAGATGGTTACGATAGGCATGTTTATGCAGCAAATATATCTTATCCTAGTTCGGCTGGTGGAACAGGAGAAGAAGATGGTAAAGTTGGTAATACTACTTGTGTAGGTCCATACTTTACACATGGTAAACATGGTTATGTTGCAACTGATAAAGATGGAGATGACGGGGGATGGGGTCAAAATCATCAGACTCATGGAAAAATAAATAGAACAACAGCAAGTTATATATTCGCTCCTATGAGTTCAAGTTCTATGAACAAAAGCCATATTCATACAACAACAAATGAAGACGAAATATCTGACTCTGGGTTAGATGGTGGATATACAGATACAATAAAAGATAATGGTGGATACAATGTTTGGGCAGGTTTAGTTTCAAATCATGGAACTCTAGGAGGAGGTATGGCTTGGGGTTGGACAGATATTGCTTTTGACAATACTTTCTGTGCAGAAGTTCCTAGAAATTTTTCAACAAGTGTAACTACTATTGATACTGGGAATAATGCTTTTAATGCTGATGATAAAAGATGGAGAGGTTCTCAATGTTCTGATTATATGGGAACATTATTTGTATTAGGATTTAATGCTATGCAAACAGGTTCAGCAGGAAATGTAGAAATGGGGCAAAATGAACTTGGTATGTGGTCTTTAAGAAGAAAAGGTTATGTACATAGTGATTTTTATCAATACACTAAATGGTATTATAGAGGAAAAATATTACATGATAAATCTAACTATGATACTGGTACTGAAAATATGCAAGGAGCAGTATATCATAGAGAATTTATAAAAGAAAAAGGTTTTTTACCTGGAATGATAAAAGTAGATAATATAAATAAATTGGTTTTTGTAGGAGGTAAAAGAAGAGGCGCTTATAGAATGAGTTCTAGTGGTATGAGGAATTGGGTATATTCTTTTAACTACGATTTAGTTAAGCAAGACGAACATGAAATTACAGAGTTTTTTGCAACAGGGGGATTAAATGCAGATGAAATGAGTGATATAAGTTGTGATAATTTTGATTGTTTTTATTTAGATGAAAAAGATAGAGTTATAGTTGCAGGTGGAGGTCATGCAGCAAATGATTCTGGAGCATCTGGAATTGTTCTTATGGAGTATGATGAAAATGGATTATTTATACAAAACAATTTTATTAAAATACCTAATTTATCTTATGTGTTTGCAGTAGACCCAATAAGGAAATTAATATTTACATCTGAACCTGCAAATTCATCACAGAATATATTAGAAGATACTTCTGGAGTTTATAAATATAATCCAGATTCTTTATCTGTAACTAGAATATATAATCTTAAACAAGAAAATTATGACAATAAATTAGAGATGCTTTGGACTGGACATACAACTCAACAGCCATCTATCCATGGAGCTTATTATAGTTCTAGATTAGATTGGAACTCTCCTCCTTCTGCTACTTTTGATTACGATTATGAAAATAGAATTATTGTTTCAGGTCATTCTAATAGAATGTTTACATGGACTTATGATGAAGATGGAAGTAATTTTAGAAGACAAGATGGAGCAACATCTAATACTAGAACTGGATGGAGTAGTACTAATACAGTGGATATGAATGGTGAAGATATTAACATTCCTGAATTAGGTTGTGTAGGAAATGATTGGAAATATCATGGTGACGATTATGGTAAAGCTCAAAGTGTAGGATTAAAAGGAGGTACAGGTGTTAATGGTTCAACAGTGGAAAAATTAGAACTTTATAGTAAGAATGATGCAAATAATTGGAAAGATTGGGAAACTTATGAGAATAAACATAACCAAGGAGCAAATGCACATGCAGGTATTCAGTTAACTTATGCTGATTATTGGGGGTATGTTAAAGATTTAACGCCAGAAGAAACTAGAGAAAATGGAAGACTTAAAAACAAAGTTATCCTTTGTCCTTTTACTAATACACATCTTATAATTCCAATTAGTACTTATTATAGACAAGCGTGGAACGAAAGAGTTTGTACTAACAATATGTCTAGCGACCCTAATAAAAGTGGTTTTGGAGAATCAATTAATTGCGCTAATGGTTTTAGACCTCCAAATCGTAATTTTACTCAAGGTTATACTAAAACACACCCTTGGGGTTATGGACCTAAAAGACAGGCTTCTCCAATTCATTATGCAGCAAATAGAAGTCCTGTTATGAGACATTTAGGTTTTGGTTTAGATTATGTTACAACACCAAAAACTGGACTAATGATTCCTTCTAGAGATAGTAATAAGGACCATGTAATGATTTTATATCAAAATAAATATAATACTAAAGTTTGGGAAACCAATGGTGTTGATGGTGATGGTGCTCATAATGGTACATATATGAATGTTAGAAAATTTTTAGGAGTTTATAGAGCAGACAAATCAAGTACTGACTGGAATGAACCTTTTGGGGTTAATGCTAAAGCTAAGATGTATAAATTAGATTCTGAAGATGATGTAAAAAATATAGATTATGAAAATTTAAATGAAAATTTATTATATGCAACTGACCAAGATACAACTAATCATATTATATATTTATCACATAATGATAATAGATTAGACGATAAAGACAAAACATCCTTAAAAGCATTTGGTTCTCCAGATTTAACAGGAACTGATTTTGATGGTCAAACTTTAAATACAATTGATACTGATGCAGATAATGATGCTTATAATATTAAAAAAGCAGCTATATCTGTTGGTAATAATGTTTTAAATCTTATGTCTGGTGATGATGTTTTAGTTCACGGTACAGTAGAAACTTTAGAAGATGGTAGTATTAATAATAGTGTAAAACAATTTAAAATTAAAGAGATTGCAGATGCAGAGATTGAATTAAGTCAAGAATCTACTTCAACTAACTCTATAAAAAATGGATATAAATATTTTTATAAAATAAGTTATTTGTATGATGGTTATCAAGAAGGTCCTTTATCTGAATCTGTTGAAACAATTATTGGACAAGGAAAAAAAATAAAAGTTGAACTTAGAATTTATGATGCAGGTTCTTTATCTAAAAGAGTAAGTCATATTTTAGTATATAGAGCTTATTCTACAGATTCAGATTCAGATATTCCTAATGGGTTTTATAGGCTTGTTAAACAATTTAGACTTGACACAACCTGGGGAACATTTAACCATCATGAACTTGGGGACTATTATTTAAATGATTTTATAGATGATGGTTCTTCTGGCCCTAGTTTTGAAAGTTCTGCTCAAATACCTGAGTTGTTAGATGTTGTTACTCCGAAATATAAATTATCTACTGTTTTAAATAGTACACATTTTATTGCAGATATAACTCATCCTGATATTGATAAAGGTGACAATATGTTGGTTAAATCTATACCTTTTCAATTTAATGTATTTGATATAACAAACGATTTAATAAGGCTACCTAAAAAGCCAATTGGAATATCTTCTTTTAATAATAGAATTTATGTGTTTAGTAATAATTCAATGTTCCGTGTAGAGCCAAATAACTTTTCTATAGAACATACTTATGAAAATGTTGGTTGTTTAGGTCAAGATGCTATTGTATCCTTTGATGCAGGTTTAGCTTGGGCTGATAACGATAATATATATTTATATGATGGGAATATACCAATACCAATTGGTAATGCAATAAAGACAGGTGATGATTATTCATGGGATAAAAGAGACAAATCTGCATCTCCAATTTTATCTTATTCTTCAAAACATAAATCTGTTGTAGTATTTTGGAAAGCAATTGGTTCACATAAATGGTATGCTTGGATGTATAATATTGCTATGCAAAGATGGGATATGGCTAACTTTTTTACTAAAAATCAAGAACATACAAATCAAACTGTAACTGCTCATACTATAAGGTCTGTTGTACCTGGTAAAGATGGTGATTTAATTTATCAGGCTGAAGTAGATTCGACAGGAAATGGAACTCCAGATATAGAAGCCTTATATAGATTTACTTCTGAGTATGGTGAAGATAATACATTGACATCTACTTATAAATCAAGGTTTAGAGATGTTAAATGGAAAAGTCAAGAACTTACATTTGGTCTTGATGGTGCTGATAAAAAGATTTTAGAAATTAGAGTTTTAGCAAAACTTGAGCCTGCCCTGGATGGTGACCCAGAAAATGCTCTTTATTTAAACCATTTTAATAATGACGTTCAAGGTGGTACTACTTTAAATCTTACAGATAGTCAAAATTCACCAGAATCTGGTGGTGCATATAGACTTTTCAAATTTAAAATACATAAAAGTAAACAAAAATGTTTAGCTGGTCAATTTGAAATTGTAACTAAAGGTGATGTTGTTGTGGAATCTATCATTGTTCATTATAGACCATTAACAGGAGGGTCTAATATGAATGCTTTAATTGGAGGTGTTACTTAAATGGGTGTAATCAAAAAAACAGTTATAGGTAAAAGTTTTATAAAAAAACAGCAAAACATTGCATCTGGGGACTTGTCTGATAATAATTCTAATCGTATATTTGATAATGTATATAAACAGATTAATAAATTGGCACATTCTCAAAAAGAAGGCACAGAAAATTCTGAAGAAACTAAAGGCTCTGTTGGGGAAATAAGAGCTATTAAAAAAGATGTTAAAGAGCATGTGCTTGAGATTAAAACAAAAGATGGTTGGGCTTCTGTTAATTTAAATTTAAAGGAGGATTAATTGAGTAGTTGGTTATCTAAAATGATGGGGACTAATAGTATTAGTCAAGATTTTAATTATGACCCTAAGATGGTCAGTTTTAGTCCACCTCCTATTTCTTCATTAGGTTTAGCAGCACAAAGAAACACTGCTGGACAAATGGCTAGTAATGCATCTGCTATGCAAGGTATGGCTAGTCAAATGATGAATGTTAACAGTGGTTATTATGCACAGCAACAACAAAATTTACAAGAACAAATAGGAGATGCTAATACTTCTGCTAATGCACAAGCAAATAGACAATTATCTATGACAGGGGGTGCAGGTGGAAGTTTAAGAAATCTTATAGCAAATGTTAATACTAGCAGAGTAGGAGAACAAGTAAGACAAGGTGTAATGGGATTACAACAACAAGGTATGGGCATGGCTGGAAACTTTATGGGTCAAGCTAACCAAGCATTACAAGGAGCAGGTCAACTACAAGGTCAAGCTTCTGCAACTGCAGGGCAGTTTATAAGTGCTATGGAACAAAATAGATTACAAGCAGGTATAGCTAACCAAGCAGCATATAATGAACAACAACAATACACAAGAACATCAAACTACAATCAAGCCGCAGGAAATAAAGCATCAAGAGGTGAGTTCTTTGGTAATATTGTTGGTGCTGGAGCTCAAGTTGCTGCTGCTAAAGCAACGGTTATGTGCTTACCAGAAGGAACTAAGATAGATACATCTAAAGGTAAAGTTAAAGTAGAAGATATTAAAGCTGGAGATAGAGTTATAGGCTATGATGGAGAAGAAACTGAAGTTCTTCAGAAGCATGAATATAAAGAAAATCCTAAAGTTAAAAGATTCTTAGAGATTAAATTTGAAGACAATTCTACTGTAGATTTATGTGATATGCATAGAATTAAAGATGTTCGTTCTAAGGATTATAAAGTAGGTGATGTTATAGAAAATAAAACTATTAAAGAAATTAAATGGTATGATGGCGTAAATAGAAGTTATGATTTATTAACTAAAGATAAAGGTTATAGAATATCTAATATACCAGTTAATACTATGATAGGTGAATTAGATGAACTAGCAAATAAATTAAGGAAGGTAGCTTAATGGCAGTTAATGTAAGTATGCAAACACCCATATCAAGTTATGGTAATTTTGGCTCAGAAGTAGGAAAAGCTATGACGAGCATGGCTGATAGACATTCAGAAGAAAAGAAATTACAATGGAAAATAGAATCTCAAGAGATAATGCAATTAAGAGACTTGAATGAAAAAGCTAGAGAGTTTGATTTAGACTTAGAATTAAGAAGAGATATATTTGATGTTGATGCAGAAAATACTCTTAGAAGATTAGATGCAGATATGGACCAATATTGGGAATACACAGAAGATATGAATGCATTAAACTTAGATAATGCTATATATCATACTAATAATTCTAGACAAATAGACGCAGAGCAACAACAGCTTCAATCAGAGTTTGGTGTAAACTATGATAAATTTAAAGCTGAAATAGCTAATGCTCAAAAAGTATATGAAAAAGATAGAGATGAAACTGCTAATCATCCTACTAAATCATGGTATAATCTTGTTCAACATGTTCAAGATGTAAAACATGATATAGGTCTTCCTGGTTGGGGAATAAGTAGTTCAGAAATAATTGATAGAAATTTGAAAAACGTAGATGAGAAATATAAACAAACATTACAAGGTATATATGATAAATATGGTATTACAGCACCTGTTGAAATATCATTTGATGCAAGCAATCCAGATGCTGCTCATATAATGAATCCTCCAACTTTAAATGATATGATGAGTAGTGAAAAATTTGTAGGCACTAATCTTTCATCTAAATGGGAATCAGGTAATTTACATTCTACAACACTTGCTGGTTTACGTGCTTTTGACCAAACAAATATTATGAACCCAACTGTTTCATCTACTAGTTTATATCAATTGATAGATGATAATGCTCCTACAAGAGCTGATATAACAAATTTACATAATCAAGCTTTACCTATGTATTTTCAACCTTATGGACCTTATCAACCTCCTCAGGGACTTATGGGTAATACTTATGCTAATCCTGCAGGATATGAATCTACTATACAAGACCCTTATAACAATTATAACAATAAGTAAAGGAAAATTATGGCTTTTCAAAGCGGACAACAAAACTTTAATCCAATCAATCCACATTATGGAGCAAACGTTGCAAGGACAATGGCTAAGAAAGAGAATGAAGCAATGTTTAAAAAAATGCAAAAATTGGTTGAAGCATACAATTCTAATCCTTCAGCATTTAATGATGTTGAAGCAGAAAAGATTGCTCTTATTGCTAAAACTATAGGACTCCCTTTTAAAAGAGAAGTTAAACCTTTACGAAACTTATTATATGGTGCTGCTGAAGGTATTAGTATGGGCCTTGCTCCTAATAGTTGGAGACCTGATGAAAGAGGTGAATCTATTTACGGAAGAAGTATGACTAATAAAGTATTTTCTGGTGCAGGTATGGTAGGTGGTGGACTTATTGGTTTAAGAACAGGAGCTGGTCTTATTGGACTAGGAGGTAGAGGCGCTACAGCATTAGGAAGTAAAGTATTAGGAGGACTTGGTAGTGCAGGAAGTAAAGTAGCATCTAGTGGTGTTGGACAATCTGTAGCAGCAGGTGCAAGAAGTGCTGGACAAGCAGCAACAGCAGGTGCAAGAAGTGCATCTCAGTATGCAACAGGAGTTGGAAAAGGTATTAGTGGTATACCTAATGTAGGCGCTCCTATGTATGAATCTGCAGGAGCAGGTTTAGGAAGCGCAATTAGGACAGGTTGGCAGTCAGGTATGACAAATTATGGAACTCCTGCTTGGAAAGCTGCTCAAGCACAAGCAAGGTCAGTTTATAACGCTACTTATTATTATGGTGGTCAAGCTTACACAGGAATGAAAAGTGCAACAGGCTTAGCAAATTTTATGGGATAAATTAAATGGCTACTCCTCAAGAGGTACAAAGTCTAATATATAAATATAGAGCCACTCCTCAATTATTTGATGATACTCAATTAGATGAATTAGAAAAATTAGCAGAACAATATAATATTACGTTTAAACCTAAACGTAACAACACATCTTTAGGTAAAATTATGAAACAAGTTACAAGTGGCTTGTTTGAAGGTTTTACCACAATTCCCGTAGGTGAAAAACCTAAAACTACATATGAATCAATAGCACATTCAATGGGTCATCTTATTGGATTTGCTCCTGGAATAGTTTATGCTCCTTTAAGAGGTATTGGTATGGGAGCTAAAGCTCTTAAATTAGGTAGAACTGCTTCAGTTTTTGAATCTGCAGCTAAAGGAAGTCAGGTATTAAATAAAATGTCTGTTCCTATGTTAGGTGGTAAGGTTGCACAGAATGTTCAAAATAGTATCTTTAGAAAATCTGGTTTAGAATCATTAGGATATTTAAGACGTGGTGGTGCTGCTCGTGGTATTGTAGACCAAGCTCAACATTTAGGTGCAGCTAGTGCTGTTTCTAGTGTATGGCAAGGTCCTGATGTTTGGCTTGATGCATATATGGGTGGAGCAATAGCAGGTGGAGCATTTGGAACATTAGGTGAAATGAAACTTGTAGGTAAACAATTAGCTTCTACTAATCCAAAGTATTATAAAATAGGCGAACAATCCTTAAAGTCTATAATTGGTGGTACTATGATGGGATTGCCTGCATATTTAAGAGATGAACCTATAGAAAATATTATGTATGAAACATTACTTGGTGGATATTTTGGATATAATTCTAGACCTTCTGCTCAAGCAGTGGGTGGTAAATTTATATCAGATTTAATGTACGGAGAATCTCGTAATGCTATATTTAAACCAGAAGATGTTGCAGGTTGGAAATATCTACATAAAGATGCTAAAAAATATGTTTTAAAATCTTCAGCAGAACAAGCTTATTATACATATTATAAACAAATGGAAAGTCTTGGTTATAATTCAAGTCAAGTAGATGCTAGAGTTTATCGTAGTGCACAAAAAAAATATAGAACTGAAAGTCCTACTGATGAGCAAATAAAGATAACATTACGTGAATTAGCAAATGATTATTATACTGGAAAAACAGGGTATGTTTATGCTGAAGCAGAAGTCTATGATGAATCTCTTGAAGGTATAAATAGAATAGATGCTAAAGACCAAGTTGAGACAAGTAATGTTAATAGGTCTAATAAGAATACAAAATTAGATGAAGTAAAAGCCTCACAAAAAAAGAAACCTGTATATGTCTTTCATAAAAACAAAAACAGCGATGTTGTTGAAACAAGTCCACATAATGATTCTATTGGTGGTAAAAAAGTTGGAGATAAATATGTTGATAGACCTGTTGATTATTTAGAAGGTGAAGGTAATTATGGTTACTTAGAAAAGGTTGCTAATCACGAAGTTTTAGAAACAGACCCTTTTGGTATCACAACTGTTAAAGGTACTATTAAAGACCACTCTCCTTTTGCTTACAAGATTACTAAAGAAGGTATAGTAAATGAGATGACTGATAAAGATTGGTGGAATCTTGAAAACAATTTAGATAATAAAGATATGTATATATTTGGAGGTGTTAAAGATAAAGGTATTTTAACTCTTAGAAAACATCATCAAGATGTTAATACTGTTACTATAGAAGCTTTAATAAAATCTTTAGTAGACCCAAATTTAACCCCTAAAGAACAAGATGCTTTATTTAAAAGAATTAAAAAGAATTATTTAGATAGTTTAAATGAATACCTGAAGATAGTTGGTGAAAAAACTTCTAATAAAGATGTTATGGCTTTACATGAAAAGCAATATAAATCTAACATACTTTCTGAAGCTCAAAGAAATGGTATGTATGAATTAGGTAGTGGTGATTTATCTAAGATGCATATTTTAATGAAAAAGGGTTTTTCTAAGAATGTAATTGATTGGACTAAACGTGAACAATTATATCATGATAAATCTATGCCATTGCCTAAAGGTACTATTGATAGAAAATTAAACTTCGTTGTTGTTAATGATATTATAAAAGACATAGATGGCAAAGAAATAAAAGAAGAATATATTAATGCTAAGGGTGAAAAACAAGATTATGTAAGTAATACTGATGGAACACTTGTAGTTAAGGGTTCTATATTTGATAAGATTATGAAGGGCTTAGGTCTTCCTGAAGGGGTTAGTATGAACAAGCCTGTAATAGTGGCTAAAATACCTGGTTATGGGACAATAGCAATTAAGTCTGCTGGTAGAAGGGCTCGTAAGAATAGCAAGTTAGGTATTTTTATGGGCAACAATGGTGTTGATATGGTTATGTTTAAAAGTGCCGCTAAACACACAGGTACTATAGAGCCAGTTGATATAGTGTGGAATAAAAATACACAAAGTTATGAGTTACCTAAAAATAATGAAGGTTTACAATTATTTAAATTAAACCCTAAAGATATTAGAATTAATTTATCTACATATGAAAACCCTAATGTAGCTACTAAAGGAATGTTTTTACCAAGACAAATGTTAGGTAATTTAAGTCTTATAAAACATGGCAATGCTGCTGAAAGAATGTGGAAAGAACATTACGAGACAGCTATTAATGGCTCTGAAGAAGTTAATAATAAAGTTTTAGAAGTTCTTAGTAAAAAAGATATAAAAGATATAGATATAAAAGATATAGATGTTAATGAGATTGGTACTGAAACTATAATTAAAATATTTAGAGAAGCACCTGACTCTCCTCTTGCTAGAAAGATTGCTAGACAAATGGCTAGAATGGATAAAGACGGTGAGCTTGAAAGTTATAGTGATTTAAATACATCTGAATATGAGCAATATATATTTAGAAATAATAGAATATTAGACAACGCAAACTTTAACGAAGGCTCTAGAGAAGCTCAAAGACTAGGTAAAAAGTATTGGCAAGATACTTACAAGAAGTATATGATTAATCGTTATATTAGACCTAAATATAAACAAAGTACTAAAGCCTGGCTTTCTCCTGTATATGCACATGAGATGGGAGATATAAAACAAGGAACATTTAAACTTGACAGAGGTCAAGGTAAAATGAGAGTTAAAGATATTAATGGTAAAGATACTACTTTAGCAGAAGCTTATAAAAAAGGAACATTAGACCTTGATTCTTTTGTTCTTATTCGTGTTCCTGCTGATAGTCCTTCTGGTGTTAGAGTATTAAAGTTTGGAGGCTTTACTAACGACAAAGGTTACTCAGTTAAAACCCATGCTAAAGATGATATGTATTTAGGTGGTGCAGATAAAGATAGTGATTCAGTTTTTATTTTCCAAGGTATGCATAAAGATGTTTTAAAAGCATTTAAGAAATCTGAAAAGCAGTGGGAAAAAAATGGCAAGATGAGTGAAGCTAAAGATAAAAAGTATGATAAAGATTTTGGTGCAGAGAAAGATGAAAGATTTGAAAATCCTGAATCTAAGTTTTCTCCTTCATTTAGAAGAACTGTTGCACAAGGTATATATAGAGGTCAACAAAACTTAGGTCCTGGACTTACTTCTAAACAAGCTATGTCTAATTTAGCTGATATGGTTCATAAATCTGGAGGTAGATTAAAATTTACTTACATAGACCCTAAGACCAAGAAACAAAAAGAATTATTTTTAGAAGTAGGTGACCCAGAAGCTTTAGATATATATGGTAGAGAGATTGTAAACAGAAGTGCTGACGCAGCTGACAATCCTAATATGATTGATTTTTTAAGAATGCCTCAACTTTTATGGGAAAAAGGTAAGTTTAAAGTTAGAGATGCTAATGGAGCATTAGTTCCTATGACTTATTCTCAAATTAAAAAGAACTCTAGTTTAGGTAGAATACATAGAATATTCACAGAGATGAATCCTAAAGCTCAAATTAACGGAAGAAATAAAACTTTAAGTGAGTGGACTAGAGATATTGAAAGAAATATTATAGACCAAGAAACTGGTGAACTTATAGGTGAGGAACATGGTGTTCAAAACTTATTTAATTTAGCAGCTCAAAAAATGCATAGTACTGGATTTTTAGAACCCCAGGTTAACCATCTTTATAAGTATATAGAAACAGGCAATCAATTAGTTTCTAGAATAAACCGTTTAGCTAAAAGTGACAGTGAATTAGATTTTATTAAAAACGAAATATCTAAGATAGCCAGTATAGGTATGTTCGGTAAGCCTATTAATAGAGCTCTTAAAGCATTAGCTGAAAATAATTTTAGACCTGTTTATTATAAAGGTGGGAAAAAAGATGGTCAAGTTAAATATAGTGTTGAAAAATTAAATGAAATGATAGATAAAGAAGTATTACAAATAGCTTCTTATAATGTTTTATCTAAAAAAGCTATGGACATATATAGAATCTTAAAAGAACAAGGTGTTGAAAATCCTCATAAAGTAGTAGAAGAATTATTACTACCTATTCAAGAAGTTATAAATGATTTAAAGTTTAGAAAGATAAACGAAAGATTTAAAGGTGGTGAAGAGTTAACTAAAAGTATTGATAAAGAATTAGATGCTGAGATAATGAGTCTTAAAGAATCTGGATGGAAACGTGGTGATAAAGATGTTCCTTCTTTATATTCTGTTGAAAAAGCAAACGGACTAAGACGTGGAATACTTAGTGAATATTTTGATTTATATATGCTGTCTCCTTTTATGGCTCAACCTGGTGCACAAACAACTGCGGCTGGTATTAAAAAAAGTGGACAACGTAAAAAATTAAGAGAGATTGCATTTGATAAAACAGGAAAATATACATCAGAGCAAAAAAGACAAGCAAATTTAATGTTATATCCTTCTTATGAAATGCATGCTGCTAGATGGCAATCTCAATCTATTAGTGATAGGGCTATAAAAGAAGTTACTAAAGAGTTTAATGAATTATATCAATTTATGAAAGACCCTGATACTCAAACAAGAGTTGAGGAGTTTCCTCTTTTTACAGGAAGTAAACAAGCTGCAGAACAAATTAAACCTGCTGAAGGATTTGTTAATCTATTGAATAACCAGAAGGTGAACAATATAGCAGATACTGCTATTAGTAATACTAAAAAGACCAAAGCAAGTGAATCAAAACCTAAAGAAAGTTTAGAACAATCTTTAAGACGTAAAGCGATAACAGAGCAAGACTTTGCTGAGATTGAATTGTTTAAAAGAAAATTAAAAGAAAACCCTAAACTTGCAGAAAACTTTAATGATTTCTTTACTATGTTTACAATGGGAACAGACAGGACTATGATTCCTAGAGATGTAAGTACATTAAATCTTAATGATATTTACAATATAAATAGATACTTAAAAGATTATGATAGAAGATATAAGAAAAGAGGCTTATCACTTAAACCTGCTCATTGGTATATGGACCCAAGAACTATTAGTGAACACCATGCACTTATAGAAGGTAAAGTTTTCTCTTCTTATGAGATGCCAGTTTTAACTTCTGATGGTGTAGTTAAACGTAAAGTTAAAATGTTTACTAGTACACAAGGTGAATTACAAGAGACATTTTCTACTCTTAGACAACATATAGATAAAAATATTGCTAAGGTTCAAACTGAGAATTTAAGTAAATACGATTTTAGAAATACAACTACTCCTAAAGAGCAGAATGATTTAAATGATATGATGATAGATTATATTGAAGGTAAAAATTATAAGCTTAATAAGTTATACAGTAAGTATAAAAATAAGAAATTTAAAGCTGATAATAGAGAAATGACTACAGATGAAATGGTAGAATTTTATGGGGAAAGATATAAGAAAGACCTTAAAGAGATGGGTGATAAGTATATTTATGCTAAAGATAAATCTGGTAAACAGATTGAATTTAGTGAGATAGATAAAGATAATAAATATGGAACTTATAATGAATTTTTAAGATGGGATAAAAAAACAGGAAAGTTTGATTTTGCTTATTATTTAAATAACGCTATGCCAGATTCTTTAACTATTAAGCGTGTACCTATAGAAAACTCATATAGATTCCATTATGAAATGATTATAGAAAAGATTATAACCAAAAAAGGTTTAACAGGAGCTGAAGCTAAAGCTAAAAGAGAAAGTTTAAGGAAAGGTAAATATAGTTCATTCAAGAAACATGAAGTTGGTAAAATAGACCAATATTTCCCTCATCTTAATTTTGGTGCAACTAAAGCTTCTAGAGCAGAGATAGAAGCTTGGCTTGGAATGAAACTAGAATCTGTTTTTAATGAATCTATTCAAAAAGGTATGACTGAAAAACAAGCTTTAAAAGAAGTTTCAAAAGCTAAAGCAGAGATGGAATTATTTATAGAGAATAGTAGTTCCGTAAGTGGTCTTGGAGAAAAGGCTGCAATAGATGGTATGATGCATAACACTATAGATGTTAAAGAATTAAATAATATAGGTGTATTTTCTAGACCAGAGTCATTAGAGACTAGAATAGGTAACATGCCTGGATGGGACAGAAGTCCTGCTGCAATTGACATTTATAAAGAACGTCTTATTAATTCTGTTTATAAATCTGTAGCAGTATCTAAAACACAATTGTTACTTGATAAATTTAAAAAGGATAAAAACTTTGGTGAACATACTGGTGCTTGGGCAGACTTTTTATCTATATATGTAAGGGATGCATTTGGACATAACAGTACTTTTCCTCAACGTATCCAAGAGGCTATGGAAAGAGGGCAAGACCCTATCGCTGCGAAAAACACTTTGTATAGAGGATTTAGTGATACCCAAGCAATTAAAGCATACAAGGCTTTAAAGAAGAGATTAGGTAGTTGGATGCCTTATAGTAATAAAGTTCCAGACAATCCATATGATGTTAGTAAAGAACCTAAGAAGTGGGCAGAAGCAGAAAGAGCTCGAAATGATGCTATATCTAAAATTGTTCATAACTTAGGTGCTATAGAGGCTAGATATAATTTGATTACATTATTATCTACACCTAAAGTAATGGTAGGTAATTTATTTGGAGCTACTCAAATGAGTTTTAATCAATCTGGATTTCTTCCATATAAACAAGCTATGGATTTTAAACATGTTGAAAAAACATTACTTAAAGATAGAGATGGTAATTATGTATTAACTAGAACTGATTCTAGTGGTAATAAAGTTTTTGTTAAAACTAAAAAAGATTTAAAAAAGTGGCTTGTAGAAGAAGGTATAATTGATTCTTATATACAAGGTGAACTTCAATATAACCAAAAGTTAAGTGAAGCTATTGCTAATAAAGGTGAAACAGGTAAACAATTTGTTAGAGAACTAACACAATTACTCAGGACAAATCCTGATGCAAGACCTTTAACTATAGTAGAGCTTGGTAAAAAATATGGTATCGATAAAAAGATTTTAAATGCTAGTGGTTTCTTTATGCAAGTATCTGAACGTAAAGCAAGATACGATGCTTTCTTATCTACTGTAATTAAATACAGAAATTCATATGGTAGACACGGGGCTGACCTTAATCTATCAGACCCAGCATTAGTTAAAGCAGGTATGAAAGGTATTGAAGCAAGTCAATTCTTATATCACACAGCATTTAGAGCACCCTTTATGAGAACAGCTACAGGTAAAGTTATGACAAGGTTTAAACACTTTGTATTTCAATCTGTAAGAGCTAGAAAAGAATTTTATAGACAAGCTAAACATTATGGTTTTAAAGAAGGTACTGAACCATATGAGAAATTCAAAAGAATGTTTGTTACTGATATGATGACAACAGCTTTAGGTGTGTTATTTGCTTATAGTCTTTTTGATACAAGTACTCCACCTCCTTATGACTTCTTTGCTAGTTTAAGTGATTTAGTATTTGGCGATAAAAAGGAACGGGACAGAGCATTCTTCGGAACACTTCCAAGACCTGTAGCTCCTTTACAATATGGATTACCTCCTATTGCAAGAGTTCCTATTAATGTAATTACTCCTCTTATCAATGATGATTGGGATAAGTTTTGGGATTATAACGTACACACAATGTATCCATTTGGTAGACTTATAAGGTCTGTTGACAAAACAATAGATGAACCTTATGGAACTACATTTGGAAGATTTACTCAGCAGTTTGCTGGAATACCTACAGATAAGATTAAGAGAAAATTAGATAGAAATACTTTATTAAAAGAAAGAAAAAGAACTATTGATGAAACACTTGATTCATCGTATAATATTAACTAAGGATGCTTAATGGATATATTTACAATCTTGGAACAATTTGGAATACCCGTGTCAATGACAATAGCATTCGGATTTTTTATTTGGAGACAAAACCGATTCATACAAGAAACTCTAATGCAGGAAATGGACCAAGATTTCAAGAGGTTGGAAGGTATTATTATTAAACTAATCGACCAACAAAAGTTGGTACAAATGGAACAGAAGAAACTAAATGGAATATTTAAAGCACAAGTTGAAATCATCGCAAGGCTCTCTGGTAACGGATTAAAGGATAAATTTTTGAGGATGATGGAAAAAGGAGGAATGATTGATGATTGATACAACTATAAGTATAGGTAATATTTTTACTGTTGTAACAGTAGCAGGTACTTTATTTTTTACTACAGGAACTTATTCAAGTAAGATAGATACACTTGAAACTCAATCTGAGAAGACTATTGTAAGAGTTAAGACTAATGAAAAATCAATTACTGATTTAAAAGTTAGTGTTGCTAAAATAGAAACACAACTTGATACTAGATTTGATAGACTAGAAGAGTTATTAATGGAGTTAGAATAATGTTAATACCTAAAATGTTAATAAATGCAGTTGCGAATGCTTTAGTTAAACACTTTAAATTAGATAAAATTATGTCTTATGTGTTTGATGATAATGAATTAGATTATAAAGTTAAAGAGCTTGAAAAGCGAATCAAGAAGTTAGAGAAGAAATAATGTCTATTAGTCCTATATTAGCTGGCGCATTTACTGGAGTAGAAACTTCTGAGATTTCTTTTAACCCAACAAGTAGTGGATTTTTGCACGGATATTACAACCTTAAAAATAGCTCTGAAAGAATTAAACATTTAGAAGACCTTACTAAAAAAATAGGTCTTAATGTAATAACATCAACAGGTGGTCTTGGATTAATGATTAAAGAATTAAAAGACGACCCTTTTAAATATGATAAAGGAAGAGAGTATGAGTAGATTAGGAGATATACAAAGAGCATCTAACAATGCAACATCAGTAAACCCAGGTGGTACTACTGGTATATATAGCGGACCTACTAAAGATAAATTTGGATATGGAACCACTGTTCCAGGTCGAGAATTTAATTCAGGCGAACAAGACTTGATGGAACATGGTTATATACCAGAAGATATTTTTAATACAATTGTACAAATGCATGGCGGAGGTGAACAAGGTAGAATAGCTGGTCGTTATTTTCTGGATACTAAGACAATTTTAAACCAAAAAGAACTTTCTGATAATTATAAGGAATTATATAAAATTTATGCAAATGAAAAAGGTGCTGTAATTATACCTGATGACGGAATTGATGAAGCTTTTCATCAAGCAGAAATGGGAACTTATGATTTCAAGCAATACAAATAATGGAACTAGATAAAGCAATAAGAAAAGAAAAGATTAAATTTTTAGATAGTGGTTATGCTCCTAAAGAAGCTGAAGCTATGGCTTTTTTAACTGTTTTCAACGAATCTGATGAAAATGAGAAAAAGGTTCTTGCTCCTAAGTTTAACGAAATAAGTGAGAGATTAGAAATCGATGAAACTGAATGGGGTAATCTAGAAGATTCTCTAAGAAAAGGGGGTGCAAATACCTTAGACCCGTACGGATACGGGATAGATATGACCTCTCCCTTAGGTAAAATGATTAGCTAAGTCGGTCAGTAAGTTGAGTTAATAACCAGTCTTTATTGATTGGGTTTAATACAATGTGACCTTTATCTGTTTTAAATAACTTTCCAGAACAATCCACAATTGAACAATCCATCTTACTTATTTCAAATAAGACTTTTTCTATAAACTCTTTTTGTATTTTTTCTTTATCCATGATATAGTATATATTGGTATATCCACCAGCATCTTCCATTATCAGATGCTTTAAGTGCTGCCTTCTTTAATTTATCGCACCTTCGCAAATTTACGTAATCTTCACTATAATATGCTACCTTTTTCGTAGGAATGACCGCATAACCTATTTTGCTATCGGTTTCTACTACTAACTCTTTTTTACTCATTTCCTATCTTTCTTGGACTAACCTATGCTTCTCCTGATATATCATCACTAAAGATTCTATCAATATCTAAATCGATTTGTTCAAAATTATCTTCAATTTTATGATATATATTAATAAGAACACCCTTGTTATGTTCTACTAATTCTACTCTATAATATTTTGTGTCAAATGATATTGTCTCACTAGCCATTACATGAACAGCTTCGGAAATAGAGGAAAGATATGGCTTCACGCCTTCATCTTTCCCCATGATTTCCTTTAAAACATCTCTAAGATTTAATAAGTTTTCTATTGTATCTGTTGTTTTCATAGAAAGTAGGCTATGACATTCCTAAGGAGGGAATAAGTGAGCTATACGTGTGCGAGAGATGAATCATAAACCTACTTTCCAATTAGTTTTATAAATTTGCTAAACTCTATAGTAGCATATACTTTGCTTCTATTTCTTTTAAAGACTAAAACAGGTGTTCTTTTATCTGAGTTTTCTTCTGCTTGTAATAACGAAGCCCAAAGATTTAGTCTTTCTTGGTTTTTGCATTCAAAACTATAAGGTATTTTACGTTTAGCTGCAGGGGAAAGTTTTATATCTTCGCCAGTCTCACCCATTATTGCTGATTTAATATCATCTTCTTCAAGTGATTTAAATTTTTTCAATAATTCTGTTTTAACGTGGTCTTGTAGTTTTCTTCCTTTGGCTTTAGCTGAACTTGTTTTCATAGTTTATTGTAATACATTTTTCCAAATTGAAAACCCTATGCTGGGTTCAAATGGTCCGATTGCTAAGCTTATTGTACAATGCGCACCATTTTGCTTTCCATAAGTTACACTCAATCCAATCAATCTTAAAAGAACTATTTTATGCATATTAAGATAATCTTCTTTTTTATACTTATAATTAACTATCATCATTCTCCTTTTTATTATCTGATTTATATCCATATCTTGCTACACAATATGGACAAGTGTTGTCATATTCTTCAGGATACATATGTTTTAATGTGCATCTTTCTTGTAGTTCCATCATTTTATAAACCTATCTAGTATATAATAAACGATAAAATACCATATAGATGCTCCTATTAGAAACATTCCTAAATAAACTATTAAATTGTACCAATTCATTTTCTCTCCTTTAATATCTATTAAAAAGGGAGAGCCTCACATATTCCTTTGCCTATACAATGAGTTTTCACTTGTTACAGTTACAAATCACCGAAAGTATAGGACTTACAGGACCAGTTATTGGCTCTCTCTTTTTTATTTACTTAACATGCCGAAACTGGAATGTATTGTATTCAAAATCAAATACCATATGAAATCCAGCTTCGTCTCTTGACGCTAAGGAACGTATAATTCTCTTTCTACCCATATCTCTATCACCCATAATACCGATTATCTTATCGGCTTTTTGCTCAATTACAGAGTTCCCTTTCGCACTATGAACAGTCAAATTACCATTGTCGCCTAAAGCTCCTTTGGATATATGACTTACACCTATTATAATCACATTTTGTTCTATTGCTATTTGTTTTAATCCATTAATAATAGACTCCATTTTAGTAAACGGGTCATTATTGAATTTAACACTTATTCCGTCAAGAGTATCTATAACTACTATCTTTGGCTGATGTTCCCCAATTATTGTCTTAATTGTAGCAACTTCAGGTGGCGTAGTTATGATATTTATATGTTGCATTTGTTTGACTAACTTATTTTGTTCTTCTTTAGTTCCTTTCGTAAAGATATGGTATACATCCTCTTTACTCATTTCATTAGCTATCTGAAGAAAGCGTCTAAATATTAACTTATCTTCTACTTCTAGTGACATATACAAACATGGCATACTTTTAAGGTTTGCAACTATGTTTTGTATCCATGCTGTTTTACCAAGTTTTGTATCTCCAATTAGAACTGCAAGTTCGCCTGGATAAAACTTGTAATCATGATTTAAATCATACAAGTCTCTTAAATTAAAACTTGATGAACTAAAATCAGTGTCTAAGAATTGCTTAAATGTATCTGCTATTTCAAACGGACTTTTAACTGGAACAGAAAAGTCTTTATTAACATAGTATCTACAATTTATATCACAAAACTCAGCCATTACAACATCACTACATCCATAACCGCTGTGTGACCAGCTGTATATATCTTTAGTTAACCTATTAACTTCTTCTTCACTAAGACTTGGAACATTTAACAAAGCTAAATTGTTTGCCGCTTCTTTTGTTAAACCCATTCGTTTCCATGCACTAATCATTCTAAGTAGAACAATGTGTCTTCTACCAGACTTTTCATTATTCCACATTTTCTGAACGCATGTTACATTAGAGTTGAACTTATTATTGCTAACCGCAACTGGTTTAGGCTTATTTTCAACTTTCTTTATTTCTTTTAGTGGATAACTTGTTAGCTTATGATTGTTTAAGACCATAAAATCAAGAACAACAGGTTGTATTTGTGCTTTTGCTAAAACATCTTCGTATCTAAACCTATTATTTAATAAATCATCTAAATCAATAGGAATTTTATACAAATTACTTTTTGCATTTAAAGTATAAGGTACACGTATTAACCTTGCTCTATCATATATGTTATCTACTAAAGTTCCAAACTCTTTACTAATCGTGAACTTTACTCTTTGTGGCAAATCATGACTAGGTTTAAATCCATAGATATTAGGCAAATGAATGTGGAAACCTGTACCGCTAAACCAAGGATGTATAGTTGTTCTATTCACACCTTTTTCTATTAGCATTTTACAGATTTCCTTACAATCATTTAACACTTTATCGCCTGGACTTTTACCTTTATCTATATCTAGTATGAGTTCTTCTAACATGTAGTCTCCATTGTAGGATTTAATCCCACTAGAAGGCTTATTTTGCAAAGAAAACATACCACGGTATAGTTCATCATTCGTTGTAATAAACTCTTTTAAATTGTCCGAATTTAATTCAACGAAATCATTACGATTTGCTACTGAGCCTACCGCTATTTCTACGTATCTTGTATTAGTCTCCATTTACCTTCGGCTCCTTTATGCTTAACTGACTCAACATCAGTTACGTCTATTTGAGTATACAATTTATCTGACCTTATTCTTCTCCACGTTCTAGAATATGTTTCAGGTAATTTAATTGTATCCCAAAATAGTTCCCCATACTTGACTACATCATAAGAAAAGTGGTGGGAGGAGACAGTATCCACTCCCACTTCTAGTCTTTTCTTAAGAAACTCAAGTATGATTTTCTCAGTTTTGACTTTCACTAAAACGGAAAGTCGTCTTCAGATGACTGTGTGGAGATACCTTCATCTAAATCTGGTTGTTTCGGTGCTTCACTACTTGGATTATAATCTTTAACCCAACTATTAGATACCGCTTCTGCAAACTTATTTCTAAGTTTCTGAGCATTACCTGGACCTACTGCACCTGTTTCTTGCCATTCTTTGATACGATAATTACCATCTTGTTTGGTTCTGTTTGAACGATACATTAATCGTAGAAACTCTTTACCAATCATTCTGTCTTTAATATCATCAGGCAATTTCTGTGAACCTGCTGGGGCATTCTTATCGCAAGCAACACCAAGTCCTATATTGTCAAGCAATATTTTAACTTTAGTTGCTGTTCCCCAACTTATTACATTACCACTTACTGTATCTTCTCTGAATTGTCCACCAATATACATTTCTGGCTGGAAATCCTTTCCGATGTCAAGTGTTAATTTAAGACTTATGTCATCAGGCATTTTTTGCCACTTCTCCATAACTCTATAATTTATAACTGCATCTGCAATTTTAACAGTATCTACAAAGATACCGTCTGATTTTTTATTGTTACTAGCGTATTCCAAATTAACCTCCTTGGTTCATTTTCTCTACAGCCTTTGCTATTGCAGCAGGGGCTTCTTCTTTTCGTTTAGCTTCATATTCATCAATCTTAGGCTGTAATGCTTTAATCTTATCATCAGCATCAACCCTTAACGGATTGCTTTCTATGAATTGTTTTATTTTCTTAGTCTGCGCATCTGTAAATGCTTTGCTTCTAGACATAGTATCTAGTTTTCTTTTCTGTGGTGCTGTTAGTGTGTCTGCTACTTGTAATTGATGCGTCTGAATATCTTCTGCTGTAGGTATACCACCTCCATCATTTAGAAATCCTGCAAATCCAAGAGCACGTCCTATTGCTGACGTTTCACAATTTTCTAAAGCACTAGCTCTATTTATGTTTGAACTACCAACGACTTCCTCAGCATGTGCTGTGAACTCCATATCTGGCATTTCTTCCATATCCATTACTATTATAGCCTTTACAACCCAACGTTTACAATTATGTATTACGTCTGGACTGCATAGAATTTCTGTTCTTATGCTACCATTTGGGCAATGTTTGTTGAACTCAACCATTCTTTCTGCTACTGTATAGTAATCATTACCATGTATATTTACTGGCATATTCTTCTCCTTCTTTTATTACACGAAAAAAAGGGAGAGCTCCACTTAAAGCAGAACTCTCCGTTTAATTAGGCTACATCTATATACCTATCTAGCATATGACCATGTAGTTTTCTGTGAGATTCCATAATCCTATTCGGTGGTGTTGACTTCATCGCTGAAGTAACAGCATTGTATAGAGACCATAGATTTCTCTCTTCAAAGCAAGAATCAGTAGGTTTTAACCACTCTTTCTTTGCTTTAGGGAACTGTCTAGGAGTAATAATATTGTTTCCTAGCATATATCCTAGTATTTCATAGGCAAGATTATTATGAATCTCTACTTTTTCTAGAGATTTCTTATCTTTGTTTAGGACTTTTAATGTATCTTTGAATTTATACAATACACTTATGATACTATCCTCAAGCTCTTCATGTATGTTTTTTGTATGCTTTCTTAATCTAACAACATCACCTGATAACATTAAATTATCACATACAAATACTGTAGCACCTAATGCTATACCAGCTTTCATAGATTTATCATAACTATTACGTATTGCAATTGCTCTACTCAAATCATCTATTCCTAGTTTATTCCCTTTTTCTTGAAACGTTAACAAACCGAAGTATCTTTTACCTTCACTTGTCACAGCATGTTGCTGAGATGTGAGTTTAAAACCAGACCATAAATCCTTTGCTATGTTTGAAACATTATTAGCAAAATCAAAATGAGATAATGGATTATATGTTTTTGTCTTTTTTGGTAAATCAAACGATTTCAAGTCATCTAAGTTACACGGTTTACCACCGCAATGCAACATCATTCCTTGCATATCTTTTCTCCCTTCACTCCCATTGTTCTTATACTTAATCGTATGTCAGGACCATACATTGGTGCAGACTCTAAAAGATTAAGCATTTCTTCATGACCTGCATAAAACTCTCTTAGAATTTGACCTGTATCTCTAACAATTATTACGATTTTGTACCTGTTTCTGTTTCCATATACAACATGATTGTAAGTTTTCTTGGTTTTTCTACCAACTAATTTGGCAATACCACTTGTTGCATATGCTACGCTACCTAAAAAGCTAGTAGCCATTGTCATTATTTTTAGTTTATTCATAAACCCTCCATATTAGACAAAAAAAAGGGAGAGCCTAAGCTCCCCCCTCTTTTTAATAAAAGTCTCAAATAGGACGGAATAAAAGACGGAGTAGGCATGTCTGCCATTGTCCTTGTCGCCCTTGGATGCTCTCACGAAATAGGATAACCTACCAGCAAGTCAAAGACATTAGACCATATTGCTGTACATCTCTCAACTTTTATAATTATATTGGCTTTTTTATCATTCAATAGTAGTGCTTATAGGCTTGACTTCTAGAAGCAATGCCACATAAGTTCCTGGAATAAACTTAGTGTAACTTCTCAGGACTGCTATTGCTATAGTTACATACCAATAATATAGTAGAGAGCCTCACATATTCCTTGCCATACAGGACTTAGTACCCTTTCGCCGCCAGATTTATACATTAAATGCGCTACACTCAGGTTCGCTAGATGTATTAGTAGGGAATACCCATACCTATAAGCCGCGATTACATTTAATATTACTGTTGTTCCAGGAGGACCAGTTATTGGCTCTCTATATTTTAAATTCTAGACTGCAGCGAGTCTGAGTAGGATAATACTGCAGTGTTCTCTTATCAGAGATTTAAGACTCTTGAATAGTTAGCTCGACTTCATGAAGTAGCTATTACGTTTATATCAATTTATCCTGTTGCTGATTTCTTTAAACATAACGTGTGAACAGCGCGTAGGAGTCCTAGGACCTTCTAGCCTATTTCATCGTGTAGAGGTGTTGCCTCAGACAACTATTTACAGCTGCGCTAACAACTGTTAATTTATTGGGGAGTGACCTTTTCCTAAGTATAGGGTTAATCAAGCATTTAACGCCCACTCCCTCGGCTTACACCTAAACTAATAGATGTTTTAATTTCCTAACTTAGGCACATCAGTGCCTTTTAATGCTTTATTGACTAAGGTTAATGTATCAGAAAACTCTTCTACACCATGCAATATATCAATAGCTTGGTCTCTTTTATTCTCTAACTTTCTTATATCGTCAGTTAACGTAAGAGACCTATCATTTTTCTTTGCTGTTTCATTACAACACCATCTAAATGCTCTATCAACATCTATTTTAGCAGGACTATTACCATATAAGCTTGGCGAATGCTGCCTTTCACTCCAAGGTGCATCTCTGTCTTCTACGGTAAGTTTAATTTCATCAAATACAGAACATATTTTATTACCTAATCTATCTGATTCTTCTTTGATTTTTAAATACTTTTTTATAGTCTTGTCTAAACCAATTGCTTTTAGATATTTATTATAAGCTTGTTCAGAAACATCATAAACTTTAGAAGCATTTTGCTGTCTTAAGTTTAATATTTGCTCATTAATTGTTTTACTTATTCTTTCAACAAAGTATTTTCTTTGCTGAACTGACATATTTTTCTTAACCATTAGTCCTCCTTATAGTCGACTTTATTAGATTTACTAACTCTTTTAAGCTGCTCATCTAATATATTTATTTTTTTATTTAATTCTTGAATCATCTCACTCATAAGTTTACTTGCTTCTTCTAACAAATCTACTTTATTACCTAATGACTCAATACATTCTATTGTTTTTTCACAAAAATCTTTATTCATCTATTATTCTCCCATTAAATTTATCTATTATTTGTTTCATTAACGGATGAGGCTCTGCTACAGGCTCTATTACTTTGCCATATTCTGCCATGGCATTTGCAGATTCCTCTATCCAAATACATTTATTACAACCTGGACATTTATTGGCTTCACAAATTTTCATTTGTTTTTTAGCCTCTTCTGTATTACAAAACCAACTCATTACTTACTCCTTAATTATACAAAAAAAAGGGAGAGCTCCTCGAAGGCTCTCCCCTTTATTAGTAATTAAAGGAACTCTTTGTTATTCCTTTTTATTACTATTATTGAAATGTTTCATAACATCTTGTTTATACAAATCTTCTGCTTGTCTCATGTAATGTTGAGCTTCAGCTTCACGCTCTTCTTCAGCTTTTGCTATCATATCATCATTCTCTTTAATTAACTTATTTATAAGAGACTTATGCCTATCACTTAAAGTAGTTTCAGTTAATTCTCTTAATACTTTATTGTTATTTAACGCAATTTCTTGCGTATCTTCTCTCCACCAAGTCATACTCCTATATCCTCTCCTCCAAATACAAATTCTTCAAATTGCTTTGGATGTTTTTTTATTAAATGATTTAAGAAATCTTTACCTTCTTCCATTACAAACTTATTCTTTTTACAGAAAGGACAAGATTCTCCATTGCCTATTGCTATCATATTTCCTCCATTCTTTTTAATAAACTAAAAAAAAGGGAGAACTTAATCCCCCTTTTTTGTTCTATAATAGTAAAGATTACCAACAATATATTGTCTTACCCACCAACAATTACCTGCAGCTTTATCAATAATTTCATTTCTTCGCTTTAGATTTTTGGCTATTAGTTTTTTTCTAAATGTCATTTAACTTTACGTCTAACTCAGACCAATTCATTTCCACTATACAGTATCTTAAATCAACTTCTCCTTTTTCGTCAAAGTTTAATCTTACTGTTGGTGCAATTACTCTGCCTTCTTTTAGAACATCAACATCGCCTTGGGTTAGTATTATCTTTACTCTTGGTACTTGCTTTGTCATTTTTTACTCCTTAACACGTTATTTATACCGTCAAAAATAGCTGTTAGTACATATCCTATTATTTTAAGCGTATGTCCTAATATTAATCCGAACATACCTAAAATTTTAAGGTATATACTATCATTTTCCTTATTTTTTAAAGGCATTTCTCTATTTAATAAGAAGTATAATACAACAATAATAAGTATAATGGTTACCATATTATTCTCCTTGTTATACACAAAAAAGGGAGAGCCTAAGCTCTCCACAATTTTATAACGTAAGTGATTGTTTGATATTTTTACAAACTTGTTCGATTTTTTCATCACTCCAATTATCGACTCCGTCGTTATCTAACCAACCACTTTGACAATCCCAAGCAAGGTTTAATAAACCTTCTCTTAGTTTGTCTATTCTTTTTTCATAAGACATATTATTCTCCTTGTTATACGAAAAAAAGGGAGAGCATACGCTCTCCACAATTTTTTAGAAATCTCCTTCTGCTACTTGAAAACAAATTAAGCCTAAGTCATTTCTCCACATTTTTACAACTTGGTCTCTATCGTCAAGAACTAATTGAACACTATAATTATCGGTTATATGTTCATAATACAATTCTTTTTTTACGACAGAATCTTGTCTATTATCCCCTTTTTCTCTCATATATAATTCAACCATTTGATTTATATTATATATGTTAAACCAATATTTCAACCAATTTCTTGTTAAATCAAAACAATTTCTGTATTCTCTATTGTCTTCGGGATTTATTTCAAGATATGCTCTTCTATAACATTTATCCTTTCTTTCAGACTTACCTGGAAATGTAACATTTTCCCTACCTGAAAGAAAGACAAGTTTATAATGTCTTGAAAGATGTTCTAACATTTGCCAAACAGTATGATTTGGCTTATCAGCACCAACTTTATCATAGTCCCATGCTTTTCTATGACTACCGATTCCAAGTGCTGTTGTTCCGTCTATATCAACTAATATTATTTCCTGCATTTTTTACTCCTTAGTTTAAAATTTAATACAAAGCAGTGTACTGCGTTACTAACTTGAAAATATATCAAGCTTTTACACTATAATTCCAATGTCCACTATGCGCTTTCGCGTCACGATACCATAACTATGCAACGTGTAGTTGCTATGCTCAAACAGGCTTGCGCTACCTGTCCATTACACAAAGTCACTATAACTAATAGCCACGTAAGTCATCGTAGGACTGACTCATAGACTCATTAGTACCGCCTTAAAACACTGATATGTTCTATCTCTATAACATATAGTTTCTTTTTAAGAGGACTTATACTACTATCAGGAATGCTAATTCCCTCTTGGCACCTCCAACATTTGTTAGATGTGTCAGCCACCGCTGAGATAGTATGCTTGTGGGTGTTTTAAAGAGATTCCCTTAACAAGCTTAGTACTTAAAACTATACTATTCCATTAAGATTGCAAGCCTTAATAGAAAGTTAGTTAACTGCTTTTTTTACACAAAAAAGGGAGAGCCGAAGCTCTCCCCTGTATATATGCTATGCTTTTGCACCTAAGAATGAATCTATACTAAACTCAGGTTGCTCAACAGGAGCATTTCTATGAATTACTATACCATCGCCTGCTTTACTACGAACTATGTTGCCTTCAAAACCAATTTTGGCTTTTAATGCTAATAGTTTAGTATCATCAGGATTTGGTTGTCCATCTATTTGACTTACACCTTTAAGCATTTCAGATGTTAAATACACTCTATCTGCTTTATCAAGGCTATCAACTTTTGTAGATTGACCATCAACTGTTTTATAAAATACCATTATTACTCCGTTCTATGCTTTTATGCATTATGTTTTTATGTGCAATGTTACACACAAAAAAGGGAGAAAGGATGTATGTAGGATGCTTTTTTTTAAGTTTTTTTTTACAAAAGAAAAGAGAGAATGTCTTCGTTATCGCAGGAAACCCGCTAAGTGTCTTCTCGGAACTTACATCTCTCTTTTTTTCACAAATAAAGGAGTAGGGGGCTTTCGCCCCCCTAAAATTATCTCCTATTAAGACTGTCAAGTCTTAACTTACAGGTATGTAAGAAATCAGAGTCTCTATCTTCATAGAACTCATCTACTACATCACCATTAAACAAACTATAAATCTGAATACACCAACCTTGGTTTGTGTGAAACATATCAGACATTATAAACATATCATTTTGTTGCATATTTACTCCTTGTTTTTATTAATAAAATACATAAAAAAGGGAGAAAGGAGATGAGTTACACCTCCTTTTCCTTAAAGTTGCAGGGGCAGGAATCGAACCTGCCAAACCAAGAATATGAACCTCAGTAGTCACCTTGACTTCCCTGCTGTAACCTTTTGTATTGATAAGACTTGGTGTTGTTATTATTTAACATTTCTTTTATCCAAGCCAAGCACATAAGTTTAACTTACCAATACATAAAAAAGGGAGTAAAGCAGAGGTTTAATCCCCTGCTTTATGTTTATTATAGCATTTATCTGAGCATAAATGTATACTATGTGTATACATATCGAAGCGACAAAACTCTGTAAGAGTTATAGACTGTTCTGTAATATCTGACTTGCAGATATTGCATTGCTTTGAGTATGCTGATACTGAATTATTATTTTTATGAAATGTTTGCATAATTTACCCCTTTTTATTTAACTATAAAACAGGGAGAACACAAAGGCTACTAAGTATCAATGCTTGACAGGGCTCTTCTCTGATTAACTTACAGTTCATCAAGTTATCCTGTCTATGATACCTTTCACCTTTGTATAGTACTTTATGCCTTATGCAAGTGCTACTATCAAACACAGTTACATAAAAGAGGGAGGATTTGAGGTATCTATGTTTACCTAAATACCTCATATAGAGTTACAAGAGTAATCGTCCTCTTGAATATTTATTCTCTATATTTCCTCCTACTACATAAAAAAGGGAGAAAGACAAATAGTCTCTCTCCCTATATTATTAAAACGGAACATCAGTAGCAGGTGCAGGCTCATCATCCCTATTGGCTGTATGTGTTTGAGAATACTCAGTATACTCCTCTGTTTTAGGGGTTGAAGCAGGATACTTCTCCCTGTGAGCATCATCCTTTGCTTGCTGATTGATTAGTTTCTGCTTGTTCCAACCGTCCATGAAATCATCAGACATGTTGAATACTATTCTACCGATTCTTATCATTATACCTTTAAACATATTTACTCCTTAGTTATTAATTAACAGTACATAAAAAAGGGAGAAAGACACGATGCCTCCCTCCCTTATAATATTAACCTATAAGGTTTAATACTACTAATATTACAATGTACCATGTACATACTGCCATTATAAATAAAGACTTAACCTTCATTGCATTACTCTCCTATGTATGTGTGGATTAATAGATATATACATAAACAAGGGAGAGTATATATAGTGTGTGGTACAGTTACTACACCCCCTCCTGTCCATGGGGCACAGATGTGTGTAGACACATGTGTGGGGCATGGCGAGTGGGGTGGGCGGGGGATAGACAACAAACGAGTTCACCTCAATCTAAGGAACAAGTGAACTCAACCGAATGGAACCCCCTAACCCCTTAATCCAACGGGGGTGGTACTAACTTACCCCTCCCACTCTCATTCTACATATATTTTTATGTCTTGCTACTCTCATACACTTGAGAGTATATTATGTTATGAGCAAGAAGAAAAAAGTATATGATGTGTTTAATGCTATTACTGGAGAACTAGAAGGTAGTATATCTGCTGACGAGGAAGAGTTAGAGTTACTTAAGGAAGACTCTGAGGAAGTTTCTAGAAGAATGGACTATACTAAAGCCGAGATGGAAGTAGTTAGAAAGATAATAGTGTCTAAACTTGAATTAAAAGGATTACTTGAAGGTCCTGAGAGTATGGATTAACCTATATAGGTAGTATAAGGTTAGTATATATATGTAGAACCTTATAGGTAAGACCTATAGGTAAGACTTAAGGAGTTATATGGAACAAGTTAAAAGAAAAGTAAATGGAAAGTTTATGGTTTATCCATTATACACATTAGATGAAGCAGAGGTAAAGAACATAGACTTTGTTCATTGGAAGGATGTAGAAGTTGGGGACTTTGGTATTAGTGATGATGGTTTTATAGGTGAATGTATTGGTAGGAAGACATATACTGATAAACACAAAAGAACTAAAACCTTTGTCAAGATGTGTTATGGTGCTAATTGGATTTCTAAAAATTCTAAAATAATTTATATAGAAAACAAAGAACATAACTCATATGCATCTATTAAACCTAGAAATTGGGCAGAGAAGGAACTTGGTAAAACTAGGACTAAGAATCTAATAACTGCATATGTAGAGCAGTTGTTATCTAATAAACCTGTTGATTGGGATATACTTGGTAATATATACAGACCAGAACAAAAGACTCCTGCTGCAACAGTAAGAAGACTATTAAAACAGGAGGTTGTAAAAGATATGGTTGATAAAAAGCTAAAAGAAGTTTTAGTTAACAAAGGTGTAACTGAAGAGTTTGTATTAGATACAATGCTAGAAGCAATAGAGATTGCTAAAGGTAAACTTGATGCGGGTAATCTGCTTAAAGCTGCAGATAACTTACAAGATTTATTGGAAATGAAACCTGGAAAGAAAATAGTTACTGATACTTTAGAGATAGGAAGTAGTACTAAACTATTAGATGAGATAGAAGAAAATGAAAATAAAATGAAATTGCAAAGAAAAACAGAGAGTCCAATAGATGCAGAAGAATAGTGAGATATTAAGAAAACTACAAAATAATATGATATTGTTTGGTAAGACTGTAATGCCAAATATGTTTTCTTCAGCCTCACCTGCCTTTCATTTTGAAATTGCATCTATATTACAAGATGAACTTGTTAAGCAAATAAATATAATTGCGCCTCGTGGACATGCTAAGTCATCTCTTGTAGGTGGCATATTTCCGCTTTATCACTTAATGTTTGATGAAGGACCTAAATTAATATTACTTATATCTAGAACACAAGACCATGCAGTAAAGTTACTTGGTACTATAAAAGATACTTTAGATTATTCTCAAAACTTTAGAAGTATATTTGGATATTGGGGAATTAACTCTGCTAAGTCTTGGGCTAAATCAGAAATACAATTAAAAGATGGTTCTGTAATTATGTGTAAAGGTACAGGACAACAACTTAGGGGAATTAAGGTAGGGAATCAGCGACCTACTCTTATAGTCGTAGACGACCCCGAAGACGAAAATAACACAAAAACCGCTGAAGCAATGGAAACTAACCTGCGATGGTTGCTACAAAGCGCTGTTCCATCATTAGACCCTGTTCGTGGTCGTATCGCTATTATTGGTACCCCTCAACACCAACGTTGTTTGGTGGAAACCTTGAAAGAAATGAAGGGGTGGCATAATATGCACTTTTCTCCAGATATGCCAAATGGAAAAGCACTTTGGGAGGAGTGGCAGCCTATTAAAAAACTACAGCAGAAAAAGGAGGAATTAGAATCTATTGGTAGAGTTTCTGTGTTTTATAGAGAATATCTATGTGAGATAGTTGGTGATGAAGACCAATTGTTTAAACCAGAGTATATAAAAGAGTATGATGGTAAATACTATAGAGATGAAGATGATAATGCTATGATGGAATTTAAAAGTATAGATGGTGAAGAAGTTCCTGAACATAAGCCTGTTAATATATTTATGGGAGTAGACCCAGCATCTTCAGTAAATAGAAGTGCAGACTATTCAGCAATAGTTACAATTGCAATTGATAAAAAAGGTAATAGATATGTATTACCATATTATCAGAAACGTGCTACACCTATGAATTTAGCAGAAGCAATTATAGAACAATTTAAAATGTATAAACCAGATAAGGTTCGTATTGAATCTGTTGGTTATCAAGAAATGCTTAGAGAATATTTAAAGACTAGATGTGAAGAAGAGAATTTATTTATACCTGGTCTTGAAATTAAAGAAACTCCTAGAAATTCTAAATCAATTCGTTTAGAACAACTACAACCTTACTTCGCACAAGGTAAGTTTCATTTGTTAAAAGATATGCAGGCTTTAAAAGATGAACTCTTACTCTTTCCTAGAGGAAAGCATGATGATTTATTAGATGGACTTTATTATGCAAATAAAAAAACTTATGCTCCTACACACGATAAAATTAACAAAGAAGAACACAAAAGTATGTTCCCACAGTTAAACAATTCCGCAGATTGGATGACGAGTTAAAAAAAAACCTTGTTTTACACCTATGACGCTATAGTATATTAACAAGTACCATGGCAGAAAAACCTAGAGAAGTTCAAATAACAGAAGATTTATTGCGTGAGTATTCTGGGGCTAGAACAGAGTGGGCTAGTCAAGCAGTTGAAGACAATGAGTTCCGTAATGGAAAACAATGGACAGACGAGCAGATTAAAACACTTAGAGCTAGAGCTCAAGAACCTTTAGTAGTAAATGTAATATATCCAGCAGTAGAGCAAGCGAAAGCATTGCTTACAACTCATAGACCAAGATTCCAATGTATAGCAAGAGAAGATAGTGATACTGGTACAGCCAGAGCAATATCTGATTTAATGACATATGTTTGGGATTTCAATGATGCTTCTATAGCTTTGAAACAAGCTATTGACGATTATTATGTAAAAGGTATGGGAGTTTTATATGCAGGTTTTGACCCTATGTGTGATTTTGGTAAAGGTGAAATTAAAATTGATTCCATTGACCCTCTTGATGTTTATATAGACCCAGCATCTAAAGACCCTTTCTGTCAAGATGCTAATCATATTATTATTGGTAGAAGAGTTATGGAGTCTCAACTTATTCATGATTATCCAGAATATGAAGATGTTATTAGAAATTCTACAGAAACATCTATGTTATCAGACCAATCTACAAGCAGAGGTAAGTTATTAGATGAAGCAACTATACCATATGATAATAGAGGTAGATTATCTGGAACTTTAGAAAAAGATAGAGAATTAGAATTATGTCAAAGATTTACTAAAGTTAAAATTAAATATATAAGAGTTTATGACCCTTTTAGTGCTGAAGAAAAAATATTAGACGCTAAGCAATTTGAAGAGTATAAAAAAGAAGATGCAGTTATGCTTCATGATAAAGATGGTCGTAAAATAATAACTGAAATAAATGAAGTTCGTAAGTGGATGGGGATTGCAAATGAACATGGAAGTTTAATATCTATGGCTTTAGACCCAGAAACTGGACAACAAATGATTGTTCCTGGTGCTTCATTAGAACCTAATAGTATTGCTGGAACTACTATAGAGATTACTCAAATTACAAAAGGTAATTTAGTAAACGATGAAGAAATAGTTGCAGTTGAAGTACTTAGAACACATATTAGATGTTTTGTTTCAGTTGGAGATGCAGAATTATATACTGTAGTTAAACCTATAGAACATTACCCATGTGTAATATTTATGAATGGACATAATAGAAATCCATTCCCTATGTCTGATGTAAGACATGTAAAAAATTTACAACAATATATTAATAAAGTTAGAAGTTTAATTGTTGCTCACGCATCTAGCTCTACCAATGTCAAGCTTCTCATTCCCCGTGGCTCTATGAATAAACAGAAGCTTGAGGAAGAGTGGGGCAGAGCTGGCACCGCTGTTGTAGAATTTGACCCTGAACTTGGTCAACCTATTGTAGCAGGTCCAGTACCTCTTCCAAATGAGTTATATAAAAATGAAGCAGATGCTAAAGCAGATATAGAAAAGATTTTAGGGATTTATGCTCTAATGCAAGGTGACCAGAGTGCTGCCCCTCAAACTTATAAAGGTACTGTAGCTCTTGACGAGTTCGGACAAAGACGTATAAGGTCTAAGAAAGATGATATAGAAGGTGGTTTAAATATGCTTGGTAGAGTAGTTATAGACTATATACAAGGATATTATACTGATGAAAAAATTATTAGAATATTAAGACCTAATCGTAAAGACCCAGATGAACAAAAAATTAATATGCCTATAACAGATATATCAGGTTATATTGTTGGAAGAACTAATGATGTTACGATTGGTAAATATGATTTAGTTGTTGTATCTGGTTCTACACTACCATCTAACAGATGGGCTAGATTTGAATACTATAAAGAATTATATCAACTTGGTGTTATAGACCAAGTAGAACTTTTATCACAAACAGATGTCGCAGACATGGAAGGTGTTATGGCTAGAAAAGGTCAATTGCAACAAGCTATGGGACAAATACAATCACAAGAAGAACAGATTAAAAAATTACAAGGTGATTTACAAACTGCACAAAGAGAATCTGTACATGATAGAAAAAGAATTGAAGTTAAAGAATTTGAAGTTAAACTTGCAAAAGCCGAAGCGAAAGCAGAAATGGCTACGCAACTTTATCAATCAAGACTCTCAGATGAAATCAGAAACATCAGAGAGGATGCCAAACGAATAGAAAAGCAAGATGCTAAATCTACTAAGAAAATCGTAGGCATTAAATAGTGTTGCTGATAATAACAAACACAAGGAGACTTAAATGTCTGATAATATAAACGTTATGGGAGATGCTGTAAACCCTACTCAAGGTGCTAATGAAAGCATACCAGTGGAAAATCCTGGTATTGCTGCTCCTGCTGCAAGTGAGGAATCTACAATCTCTAAACAAAATAACGAAATTCCTAAAGATGGTACACCATCAGGTCAAACCTACCCTGTAGGTCAAATGGCTGAACCTGGTGAATTTAATTCTAGAGGAACAGATGCAGCGAAAGAAGACCCTAGTAGACATGAATATTGGCAAAGTCAACATGATAAGGTAAATAATGAGTTGGGTAATGCTCAGAAAGAGCTAGAATACTATAAACAAGAAATTGGACCGTTAGCAGATTATCTGAAAAACAATCCAAATGTTGTTGATGCTATTGACCAACAACTCTCCAATGGACAACCTCAAGGTCAACCTCAACCTCAGGCACAACCTGATATGAGAAATCAAAGAGGGCCATTGCAGAAGCCAGTCAAACCGACAAGACCTAGTGACTACAATGAGGTTGATGCTTACAATGACCCTGACAGTTCATCTTTTAAATATAGAATTAATAATGATACTTATAGAGATAACATGATTTCATTTATGGAAATTAAAGATATGGAAAGAGAACGATTTGCTCAACAGCAAATGGCTCAACAGCAATTACAAGCTCAACAACAACAGGCTATTAGTCATGTTCAAAACAATTATGGTTTTGATACTGCTAAAGCTCAAGATTTTGTTAACTTTATTACTGACCCTTCTAATGTTACCTATGATAATCTAGTTGAAATATATAATAAAAAAAGTGGACCGTCTCAACAAGAAATCCAAGCAAGACAAAATATGGCTAAAGCTAAACAAATGCAGGAAAGAGTAAAAGTGCCAAGAGATACTGTTAGTACTCCTGGAACTACTGTTCCTCCTGTATCTATGGAAGATGCTTTTAGTGCAGATTTAATTGCTAAAGGAAAAAGGAGATAAATAAACTATGGCTACAGAAAAAAATCTAGGTGCCAGTGGTGTTCTCTATAATGATAGAAGGGATTTTTACATCAGCCCACAAGTCGTTAAGGAATTGTGGACTGACGTAACTCCGTTTACAACTATTATTTCGAATAGAGAAACACGACAAACTAATGACCCGTTGTTCAAAATGTTTGAACACAGACAACCATGGATAGAACAGAGATGTTATGTTAATGGTACAACATCTGAAACTGCAGCAGACAATGCTGAAGATTCAGTAACTATTGATAATATATTAAACTTACCTACACCAGCTACTTCAGGAGAAGGCTTAGCATGGAAAGGTCTTGTTTTTGAAGTATGGGATTCCACTAATACAACTAATAGAGGTACTGTTATTTGTACTGATATTACAAGTGGTACTGTAATTAAAGTTAAAAACATGACTGATACAGCTTTTTCATTTGCAGATGATGACATTTTATATGTTATTGGTAATGCACATGGTGAGGGTACTGAAGCTCCAGATGCATGGGCAGATGAACTAAAAGTAGTATGGAATAGTACTCAGATTTTTAAAACACCTTTACAAATCACAGGTACTTTACTTCAAGCTGCTTTAAGAGGAGAATCATCTGAACTTGCTAGACTTCGATTACAAAAGTCTCAAGAACACAAAATCCAAAAAGAAAGAGCTTTCTTATTTGGAACACGTGTTGGTGGTACTGGACTTCAAGAGTCTGCATATTCTGATGGATACAATGATACTAATAATGATGAAACATTTGCTGATGGTGGTAGAACTGAAATAGGTGGTTCTAACTTAGTTAGAAGTACTTATGGAATGATTTCTGCACTTGAAAAGTATGGTGAATCAACAGCTACTCATGATTATCAAAATATATTCTCAGTTTCAGAAGCAAGTTATACATACGGAGATTTTGTGGATGATATGGAAAAAGTTTTCCAATACGTTCCAGACTCTGGGTTTAAACGTGCTTTTGTAGGTGCAGGTGCACTTGGTTACTGGTCTAAAATGGCAGGTACAACAGGTATGGCTGGAAACTCTGGCTGGACAGTTGGCTTAAGTGACATGAAGAGAGATTCTCTTGGATTCAATTACAGAATGCTTGAAACTCCTCACGGAATGTTACAATTAATTCCAACTCCGTCTTTAAGAGGAAGATATAATAAGCATATGCTTGTTGTGGATGAATCTAATTTATTCCACGCTCAATATCGTTCGCCAATGTATCAAACTAACATTAAGACAGATAACGCTTTTGATGGTGTGAAAGACCAATACTTCTCTGATGAAGGTATTGGAATTACTCAAGTAAATTCACATTCATTAATTAAGATAACTGCTTAAGGAGGTTAAACATGGCTAGACCTTATTTAGGAGGAACAAACGGTGCAATCAAAAGTGTTACCGCTAATACTAGCTTAACAGTTGCTGATTCAGGGAAACTAATCGTTTTAGACGGTAGTGGAGTTGAAGATGCAGTTTTGGCTGTAACTTTACCAGCATGCTCTGATGCTAAAGGTTGTGTTTATGACTTTGTGCTAAAAGCAATTGGTAACGAAGCAGCTGAAGATATAGAAATTGTTACCGCTTCTGGTAGTGATGACTATGTTGGATGCATAGTAGATGGAGCAGGTACTTCTGACACTGCTACAGATTCTGATACTAAAATAATATTTGACCAATCTGGTGGTGCTACCGCTGGAGAATGGGTTCAAATTATTAGTGACGGAACTGATTGGTATGTTAAAGGACTGTGTAACACTGCTGGTGATGTAGTGTTTGGTTAATAACAACTAGGGTGGAGAGCTTCGGCTCTCCTTCCCTTAACTTTGGAGAACAATGGCTTTACCAACAAGTTTTAAAGAAAGAATTAAAGATTTAGCAGGAGTAGCATACCTTAATAACGATGCTACAAATGCTGACGATTCTGCAATACAACAATTCCTTACAGATGGTTGTTATGATGTTATATTCAGAGTAGGAGCTGTTAGTCCAGATGTTTTAGGTAGATTTACTGAAGTACAATCTAGTTCTTCATTTTCACAGGGGACTGTATGGGATGAAAATAGAGAAGTTATTGGTGTTTACAGAAACAATAAAAGATGCAATGCAGGTAAAGCAAGGTATCATGATTCTTATGGTGATAGTGCAAGTATACATTATGCTCATACTGAAAATCCAGTATGGTATATATTTAATGGAGGAATATATGTTATGCCATCTTCAGCTTCTTTAGATGTTAGTATATATTATATACCTGATTATGATATAGATATTGATACTCTGGTAATAACAAATTTTCCAAAATCATACCATGAACATATATGCTTATATGCTGCAGTTAGAGTTTTAGATTACAGGATACAAGAAGTTATTGAAGAGGATGAAGATGGTGAAATGATGGCTTTACTTAGAGCACAACAACAAAAATTACAAGCAGACTACGAAGCTAAGTTTGCAATACAAAGTGGAGGTAGAAGATAATGAGATTAAAAGAATATTTTGATATTGCCTCTGATACTTATCCAGAAGTTGAATTAGCTGATGTGATAAAGATTTTAAATAGAGCAATAGAAGATTTTAGTTCAAGAACAAGAGTAGTAAAAAATTCATATAGTGCAAGTACAGTAGCAGGTCAAAGATTTTATACTTTACCTGATGATATTATTGAAATTATAAGTGTAGATGTAGATGATGAAATTGCTCCTAAATTAATAGGAGAACCAAAAGATAGGGATATGACTTAATGGCTACATATAAAGGACATACAAAAGGATATGTATGGTGGACTCGTAAAGGTGGAGAACAAATAGGTATTGCAACTACATCTGATTTATCTACATTTACATCTCCAAGTGAAGTTGTTACAGTAAGAGTTTTTGTTGTAAAATCAGCAGATAAATTTGCAGATGGAGATTTAGTTCCTGGTTCTGTTAGTATGTCGGATACTTGTTCTAACATTCCACCAAGATTTAGAGAGGCTTTATTATTTAAACTTATGGAGACATTAGCAGAAAGAAGAAGTCAATGGGAAGTCGCTTCATATTATAAACAAAAATATATTGAAATGGTAATGGAAGCAAAAAAATGGGGTAATGCTGAAGGTGATGGTAGAACTATATTTACTGTTGCTCAGCATGATATGTAATGACTTGGACTGAAGATACATATACAGATTATGTTAATAGTAATTATTCTAATTACACTCAAAGAGATTGGGATGAAATAACAAATCTCTGGACAGATAGGGATATGATGAATTATCATGAGTTCCTTGAAGGTTTTAGTTATGGTCCATCGGTTTGGAAGGCTGATTACACTACAACTGTTGGAGGAAGGTTGATTTCAGAAATAGGACAACTTGGAATACAGGAGAATGAAACATTAGGTGACAACTCTGGTACGGAAGGAGATTTTTCAGGAGAATAATGGGTACTTTATCAGCATCACCAACAGCGATTACATACAAAAATATACTTTTTAGTAAAGGTTCTTTTGATAAAATTTACTATACTGATGGTAGTGATAATGATGTTGAGATAACATCGTTTTCATCTTCATTTGCTTTTACAGGAGCTTTAAGAGCTAATGCTGGTCTTGGAATCGGTACTTCGCCTACAAGACCTTTTGATATTTACAGTACAAATAATCCACAACAAAGAATTTCTTATGACCCAACTCATTATTTAGATATATATGTAAATAGTGATGGTTATGCTGTCTTAAATACAAGTCATGGTCAATTTAGTTTTTCTGCTGACGAACTTAGACATGTTGGTGATATATATTCTTCTGCTGGTGATTTTAATATATATTCTATTGATAGCAGCATATATATGAAAACTGCGGGTATTACTGGTAACCATATTGCTTTTCAAGCAAATACATTAGGTGGTTATATTAATATATTTCAAGTAGAAACAGAGGGTCCGTTTGAAATTAAATATTATGGCGGATTGTTTGAACATGTAAATGGTACAGCAGGAACAGATACTCAATTTAATACTAAAAGAGATTTTATAATAAAGTTAGATAACGGGTCTAACGGAGGTACTAGAAAGCTTATATTACAAAATAGTAGTGGCACAGAAAAGGCTTATATTGACGATTCAGGTAATATGGCAATTGACGGAGATTTAACTGTAGAAGGTAATGATATTAAATCTTCTACTGGAGCAACTGCTATAACTTTAGCAGTAGACGATGTAACAATAGCTGATGATTTAAAATTAGGTGGCAATGTAATTCAAGCATCTGATGGAACAACTGCAATTACTACAAGTGGAGCCAATGTAACATTTGGTGGTAAGGGCGTTTTTACAACAAGCGCATCAGTTACAGCAACAAACAAAATTTATTTAGATGGTGACGGAGGTCATACTTATATACACGAAAGTTCTGCTGACAATGTTAAGATAGTAGTTGGTGGAGAAGATTTTATAACCTTAACAGAAGGTGATGATGATAAAATTAAATTCCATAAAGCAGTTGAATATTATGGAGACGGTAGTTCTAAATCAATAATACACAATGTTACTCTTAATACTGGACACCATTCTAATGCTTGGTATGCACAAGGTGGTTCATTTGAGCAATTAGGTGGAATTAATTTAGGATTTAATATTGCATCTACAGTAATACCTAGCAGTATAGGTGGAGCTTGTTTTATTGCTCCTACTGGAAGTATTAAAGTTAAAAAAGTATATTATGGAATATATACAGAAGAACATGATATGGCTTGGGATATTAAATTAGTTAAAGCAACATTTAATAACAATAGTACAGGCAACCCTACTGTAGTAGATGTAGTTCCTTCAGCAGATATATCTACTTCAACAGATAATGCCACATACAAAGGTTCATTAACTTTAAGTGGAACAAGTGCTAATCTTATATTAGCAGAAGGAGACGCTTTACTTTTATATACTAAAGCAGCATCATATAACAATGGTGTTAAGTATCTTTATGGAAATGTCTCAATTGAATTTGAATATATTTAATCATAACGTATAATAAGGAGACAGTAATGTCTAAACTAAAAGAATATCAAGAAACAGCTAAACAACAAGCTATAGAGTACAAAAAACTTGAGGACCAAAAATTTGATGAATATGAACATTTTAGAACAATGAGACATAAAGCAGAAGGTGCTTATGAAGCATTATCTCAAATGGTAAAAGAAGATGAAGATAAAAAGGAAACTAAAAAAAGTAAATAATGGCAGATTTAACTAGCAAAACCCCATCGACAACTTATAAGTCGATACTTAATGTAGGAACAGCAGATAACCAAGAGCTGGATACTACGTTACGTATTGTAGAAGATGGTAAAGGTAATGATTCTGATTTAAAACTTGCTACTAATCAAGTTAGAGTTAATACTAAACTTGGTATTGGGGATGACCCTGATTATACTTTACATATTTTATCTGCACAGACACAAACCACTTTAATTAGAAACAATACAGATACCATGCTTGTAGGTTTAAGAGACCAAGACACAACTTCCGATTCACATGTAGGATTTGGTGTTCAAGACAATGATTTTCTTATTAGAGCTGGTAATGCTGAAAAATTCAGAATTAAGTCAGATGGTAAAGTTGGTATAGGGACAACAACCCCTAATGTTAATTTACAGGTTGATGGCTC
>CEUX01012212.1_pt1 | contig 48103 bp, 62 predicted proteins | sample 531361 | NCBI WGS metagenome assembly CEUX01 (sample SAMEA2622736, study PRJEB7988) | marine metagenome | isolation source: saline water (ENVO:00002010), including
GTTAATCCTTCTGGACATAGTCCACACTTACGCCTATAGAATTATGAAAAAAGATAACACAATAGAATATAATTCCACGATTTATAGTAAATGGTGGAATAAAAAGAATAAATGCCATTATTATGGATACAAAACATTCAAGCTATGGTTAGACCCAGATGAAGTAAAAAGCTGGGAGAAAAATGGCTGGAAACTTGTTCAAACTAATGGACAAATGAATATGTTTTAAACTTAGACCCAACTAGTGTAGATGTTAATCTAGGTACGGGTTATGTGCACGGGGGCGACCTGAGAACCACTCAATCGCGTCGAAGTCCTTTCAGTCTCGCCCCAAAGATTTATAAAAAAGTAGCTAACTATAGCTATGGCAGTCCTGAGAAGTTAGCCTAAGTTTATTCCAGGAACTCTTAATACAAGTAAACTCACATATAGTCCTATATGCGTAGCTACAGATAGAGCATCTATCTAGGCAACTAATAACTAACTTGAAGGTAAGACCTTGATAGAGGCACTCATAAGAAAAGTGTTAGATATGTGCAAGTGCCACTGTACACTTAGAGCACTACCATAGAATGAGAAAAAAGCTTTTTTATAAAATATTTGTATAATCCCCCAGTGAAAGAGTACATTATCTATCAACATTTAATAAGGAGAGAATAAATGGATATGACCATGATTGCAGGAGTGGTAATTCTTGTAGTAGTTCTTGGATTTGTTTATAACAAATTCGTTAAGTAGTAAAGACTACACACTAAAGTAATGGTAAAAAGGGGAGGACTTCGCAGTTCTCCCTTTTTTTTACACCTTATGGAGGTAAAATGACAGATAAAAGAACAATGATAGAATGCAAGAAATGCAATATGAGATATTCTCGTGATTGGTTTACAGCCGATACACTTCAAAGACAAGAAGATATTTGTGGATTTTGCATGAAGGAGGAAATGAGAAATGCCACTAAGTGAAAATGAAATCAAAAATCAAATAGCTATAGGCGAAACTTATGCTGAAAGCATGGAATGGTGGGATGGCGAACCTGAACTTCAGTATCATAATGGATATATCCATGCCCTAGAATATGTTTTAGGAAAGTCTAAAGCTAGATATTCAAAGGAGGATATATAATGGGAAAAGTAAAAAGCGCAGTGCAGGACTGGTTAACAGATTATGGATATGATTTAGGATTCGATATAGATACATGTCCGCCCAGTAAAGACTGGAATGTAATTGTAAGTAATGGAGTCAAAGTATGGGAGTACTATGGCAAAACTCAACAACAATACCATGGAGGTAAGTAATGGCAGAGAAAATAACAGCAGCACAAAGAAAATATTTCGACAATAGAATCGAAGAAGCTTTAAATGATAGAATAAAAACTTTAAAACAACAAGATGCATCGAATGTTATGAAGGTTAGTGATGAAGCTTATGCAAAGTATTTAAAACTAATTGGAATAGATAAAAAGTTAGCTAGATTCAAGAAAGTAGATGCTGAACGAAAAGCACTAAGTGAAAGAATATATAGCGTTTATTCAGAATGCAGACGTTCTTTAGATGTAGTTCAACATCATAGTGATACCCCTTCTGTTTATGAAGGCTCTACCCATGAATCATATGATAGAGGATTTAGACATCTCTGTAAGAAAGCAGCTCTAAGATCAGAAGGTATTACGCCTATAGGTAAAGAAATAGCAACTCTTAAAGAGCAAATGAATAATGCTAAAGATATTCTTTACGGTATAAATGATTTACCTGATTTGTTAAAGTGTGTAAATGGCATATTAAGCAAAGCAAATGTTCCGATGTTAGGAGATGGTAAGTAATATGGATATGGTATATGAAGTTCTATTTGTACTGAATGATATACTTAACATTATAGTAAAGTGTGTAGCCTTAATGGCTATGCACTGCTATATAATCAAAGGAGTGACAAATGGCGAAAAGCACAACAGAAGTATGGACTGATAAAGCTAATGAACTATTACTAGGTAAGCAGATAACAGAAGTCAGGTATCTTGATAAGAAAGAAGCTAAAGACTTTATGTGGGATGATAGACCTGTAGTATTTCAGCTTGATGATGGTACTTGGATAATACCAATGTGCGATGATGAAGGTAATAATGGTGGCGCTTTAGCTGTTGGTCCTGATAAATGTCTACCTGTATTAAGAGGAGATGATTAAATGTCTACCTGTAAAGAATGTGATTATGTAGTATGCGTATGTAAACCTGTTGTTAATCCAAAAGTAAATAAAGAGCCTTATGGCAAATGTCCTACCTGTGGGTCTAAGGACTTGAATGTGTATTTACTTGCTGATTACAACAGCACTATAGATGCATTAAATGAAGAAGGAAATGTATCTTGGTTTTATTCAGATGCATTGACAGATATATATTGTGACACATGTGGAGATGAGTTTCAATATGACCAAATGAAGGAGGTAAAATGAGTAATGCTTTAGCTAAAGTAAGAAAAGTCCCCTTGGACCACCAAGGAATACAATCAGCAGCCTATTCAGTGCAGTTAGATGATGGAACTGATTGGAATGAAGTTGGTGTAGTAAGTAATAACTATTTGCTAGTACCTAATGAAGATGTAGTAGACCTTGCAGAGACAATAACACTTCAAAGTGATTTTGAGTGGAGGGAAAACAAAACATTCTTCAATGGTAAAAGATTCATGAAAAGCTATATAACAGAAGATTGTAAAAAGGAATTTGTCAAAGGTGACGATATTGCTTTAGGAATGGTTTTCTGGAATAGTTATGATGGATCTAAAGCTCTTAGTTTCAGCATGTTTCTTGCTAGACTTGTATGTATGAATGGTATGATGTCAAATGATATATTCTCAACATATAAGTTTAAGCACGACATCTCATCTGATGGATATGAAGATGAAATAATGAAAGCTACGAGTATCGTAAATCATAGAGGTGAAGAGAATCTAGATTTGTTCTTAGATAAATGTAGAAATCTCACTGATGATTTAGATATTGATAAAATCGGGCAAATTAGGCACGAATATCTTAAAGACCTACCAACAGGTATATTTGGAAAGATAATGGATAAATACCTGCTTGAGAAGGATTCTGATAGTGGTTGGGAGTTTCTTAATGCTTGTACTAATGTATTATGGCATAATGACAAGACAACAACTGCTGATTTTAAGAATAATGCTATCTGTGTAGATGGTATGCTTAATTACGCTTCAAACTAATGAAAGAGGAGGGCTTCGGCTCTCCTTTTTTTCTAGTATCTTTAGACAATATGTCTTAAGTTTTAAACCCTTCCATGGAGGTAAGATGAACGAAGAAACCCTAGATTCTTTTGAAGAATCGACTCAAGAAAATAAAGTAACAGAATGGCAATCAGAGAAGATTGACAAAATAGCTACAGCATTAAGTAAAGCACAAGGTGTGCTGACTGGAGTTAAGGCAGATTCCCTGAATCCATTCTTCAAGTCAAAGTATGCTGATTTACATAGTATACTATCAGTAGTAAGACCCATATTAGCAGAGAATGGTCTAGCTATAGTCCAAGGTAATAAGTATGATATTAATAGTAGTGGATTTTATGTAACTACTAAAGTAATTCATTCTTCAGGACAATGGTTATATAGTGAGATTAGAGTACCTGTGGCAAAGAAAGATGCACATGGAGTAGGTGCAGCTTGTACATATGGTAGAAGGTTCGGATTATCAGCTATACTTGGGATATCCGTAGACGTAGATGACGATGGAAATGCAGCTGTAGGTGCACCACCATCACAACAGACTAGGAGGTAGTAAATGCAGTATGCATCAACAGAAACAAAAGATAAAGACAATATATTTGTCGACCCAGTAACCATAAAAAGTATGACTATAACTTATGGTACTAAAGAAGAATGGCAAACTTATGCTGATGATATTAGTGTTAAGTTAGAACTTGACATTGGAAAAGACTTCTTTCCAGAGATGTATATCGGAGGCAGATTTAAAGTAGATGAGCTTAGCGGTGAAGTCGTAGGCTGGAGTTCTGCTTTAAAAGTAAAAATGTTAGCTGATTCTCTTGGTATGCCTATTGCTTTAGGCTCAGGAGAAACGCTTGCATCATTAAGGTTGCCTGGAGACTTCGAAGCTAAAGCTGTAGGTAAACAGATATGTAGATTAACATATTTGTCTACTAAGCTAAAGAAAACTGGTGGCCAATTATGGAAAGATTGGCAAGAAACAAGACATCCTAAGATAGACCATGGTAAGTTCAAAGGCGATTTTATGAGAGCTGTTGAAAATGGCTATGTTAAGGATTTCTGTGCACCAGGAGATGAGCAACCAGTCGCTCAAGAAACAACTGTCGGAGATATCCCTCTATAATGCCTATGAAGACATTACAGCCTATAGTTACGGCTAAGGATGTTATCTTTGCTTACTTAAAAAGAAAGTTGCAGATGGGAACAAATGAAGTAAGTTCTCATCATTTTGAAACTGAACTTGTTAAGTATGGAGAACTGTACTGGGGAGTTTTAAAGCTCCCTAGTGCATACGCAAGAGCATGGAGAGAGATACGTCAAAAAGAAGAATATAAAAATCATGATATAACAAGTGTTGAAAGATTAGACACTGAAAGCGCAGAAGCTACATGGAAAATAGTAAAAAGTTCATAGAACTTGCAGTTGGAAGTGTGTCAAACAGAGCTTATGCTATTGAGCCAAACACATTATCAAAATATCTGCAACCAAATCAAGAGTTATACAGAAGTTTATTTGTATTAGACGACACAGCATTCAATCACTTTAAAGACCAAAAGACTATAAAGAGCTACAAAGGTAGTTTCTCTTTAGATAAAGTTATTTTTGATATAGATAAAGGAAAGAATACTGGAGAGGATACAGTCTTAAGGACAAAACACTTTGTAGAAGCTTTGTTTGATATGGGATTAGACAGAGATTTGATAAGAGTTTGGTTTAGTGGCAGAGGTTTTCATGTTGAAATACCTGATGTCTATGGCTTTGAGGCAAGTAATAAATTGCCTTATGTAGTTAAGCTTACACTTGATGCTCAATTCGGTGATATGATTGATAATATATATGATAGAGGTCGTTTAATAAGAGTTGGTTACTCATTCAATTTGAAGAGTCAACTATATAAGACACCTATATTACTAGAAGAACTAGATACGTTATCTTATGGAGAGATTACTGATTTATGTAAAGAGTTCTTCACGAGGTCATATGATCCATTACCTACTGAAGTAGAGAAGATATGGGCCGAGAAAATAAAACTACCGCCTGAAGAATCCACAGAAGTTGAATATATAAATAATACCAGCAAGTACAATGCAAATGTTACTTGTGTACAAAAGATGTGGGATTCAGAAAAGAAAGGTAAACGACATATAGTCCTTCTACGAATGGCAAATGCTTGGCGTAGAATGGGACTAAATAAAGAAGCTACCACAGCTTTAGCTATAAGAAATGTACCTAGCCTAGAACCAAATGAAGTTGAAAGATTAATAGAAGATGTGTATAAATGGGAACATAAAGGTTATAGTTGTAATGATGTTATCATGGCAAACTTTTGTGACCCTATATGCAAGTATTATAAGCGAAAGAATTATGGTACTGAAGTATACTCATCTTTAGAACTATCAGATAGATTGAGAGATTTTATACATACTGATTTCTCATCAAATAGTTTCAACTTGAAAGAAATATACCCTACAATAGTAGAAGATTACAGGTTTATGCCTGGAGAACTTGCTATTTTGTTAGGGGATACTAAGCTAGGAAAGACTGCTTTCTTGCAAAATGTAGTATGTGGACTAAATCACTTGAATGTATTATACTTATCATTAGAGGTAAATGAATGGATGATTTACAGAAGATTCTTACAAGTAGCAAATAAAATGACTAAGAATCAAATCTCCACTATTTATAAATATAATGATGAAAAGATGATTGATAAGCTAGTAAAGTCTGTTCAACATATAAATGTTATGACTGTACCACCTGATATAGATAATATGAAACAATTAATCAGCGACTTACAGCCTACAGTAGTATGTATAGATACAATAGACGCTATTGATGTTAAGTTCTGTAATGACCCATTTACAAAAGCAGAACGAATAGTTAATAGTTTAAAACAAATAGCCAATCAACAAGATGTAATCATATTTGGAATATCTCATATTAGTAAGAGTGCTAGTAGAGAGATTCTGTCGGTGCATAGTGCTAAGGGTAACTCAGCTATAGAGCAAAAGGCTGATAAAATCATTGGCATTATGGGAGATAGAGAGTCTAGCTCAAGAAGAATCATCAAGTCTTTAGCATCTAGAGATGAAAATGGTTTCGAACTTGCTTGTGACTTCAAATATGAAACATTTCAATTCAAGGAGTTAACATGTTAGATTACATACTCAAAATCAAAAAGAAGTCTGACTATAGCAATGCCATAATAGTATTTATAGTTTTTAAGTTATTCTCATTTACCTTAAGTTACAACAAAGAAGCTGGAGATCATTTATGTATCTCAGCTGGTGTTGGACCATTTGAAGTTGGAATAAACTTAAGTATTTGGAGAAAACTATTACCATGAATGCTAGGTCAGTAAAAGCTAAAGGTAGGAGATTACAAAATATCGTAAGGGATGCTCTTAGGGAGACTTTTAAGTCTCTGGAGCAGGAGGACATCAAATCTCAAACGATGGGCATGACGGGGGAGGACATAGTTCTCTCCCCGAGTGCTAGAAAGATGATTCCTTATTCCATAGAATGTAAAAATCAAGAACGTTTACAGATATGGAAATCCCTAAAACAAGCTGAAGATAATACGCCAGAAGGTAGTGAAGCACTGCTTGTTATAAAACGAAATGGAACTAAACCATACGCAGTTATAGATTTCGACAAATTCATAGACCTAATAAAACCTAATGGATAAAAAACATTCAATTGCATACTTAGTGTCACTTCAAAACACATTATATGATTTAATGGGACAAACTATAGTAGGCTCTAGATATACTAAAGCTCTAGGAGCTGGTATTGAATCTTTAGCTAATAAAGATATTGAATTAAAATCCAGTAAGTTTACTGTGAAAGTACTTGAGAATAAAGGGAATATATATGTTAATGTTTATTTCACTGAAGGTGGATTAATTGAAACCCACGAATATCTTATTGAAGATTTAATAGATGAAAACTCATTAGGAGATGCATGAACCGATTAACTCAAGAATTGCGTATAGTATTCATAACATCCGATAAAAAAGTATTCTTCGATAGACCTGAAGCTAGAGCTCATCAAAAGGAATTAGATGACACAGCTGAAACCGAAGAAGAATTTAGAAATTGGAAGAAGAATAGTTTATATAGGTGAACTGTAGATGTATTCTCGTCGAAAAGATAAATCTATTGGGGGTAAGGCTAAGGGTGTATCCCTAGGACGAACCCTCAATCACCTAGAAATAGGAATTAGTAAAGAATGGTTAAGGAGGTTGAATGGCAAGACCAAAATCAGTAAGACCTTTTGATAGGCTTATGATAAATATAAAGTATCATCTAGGAAGAGATACTAAGAAATTAGCAGAAGATTATAAAGTATCTGAAAGAACTATATATAGATATGTACGATAATATAGAAAAAAGAATAGACGAACTAGAAAAGGAAGTATTACAATTAAGGAGAGTGATTGATGTCCTCAGAGCAAACTTATTACAGAAAAGAGTATCGGAATATGACAACACATGAACGACGTGAGAAAGTAGCGCGTGACGTTTCTAATAATGGAAAATGCTGGTGGGTTTATAAATGGTTATTAATACCAGAATACACAGGATTTGACAAGCATTCAAGGAGAACCTAAAATATATCGGGTTCTCTTTGTTTTTTAATGAACTTTTCTTTAAGTCCATTACCACTTAACCTAGCCATAATCTCAATTATTGCACTGATCTTAGCTTTGATTTCGCTTTGATTCATTTGCATACCCTTTTGTGCATCTATTAACTTTATTAATATAGCTTCTAGCCTGCCGAATGATTCCCTGAGTTCCTTTTGCAATTCATCTTGAATAAACTTATTTTGTTTCCAAATAAAGAATCCAAATGCTACACTCATAGCAACTGGTACTCCAAAAGTTTCTAGTACATTAAATAGGTCCATAATTCTTTCTCTTTATTTTATTCCAATAAGGAGTATTAAAGTAATCTCTGATTCGTTGAGCTGCATAGCTAGCTTGACTATCTTTTATTTTTTCTTTTCTGCTCTTCTTCTTCATAGTACTTATACGCAGAGAGGATAACTACAGTTAAAATGAAAAGAGCAGGAATGACCATTAAATATTCAATCATTCCTTTTCCCTCAATGCCTTCTCTAAGTTTTCAATTCTCATGATTATTTCATGTAGTTCTAATTTAATCTCACGAATTTTATCGTCGAGGTCTATGCATCTAGTATCTTGATAGTTCGGCATTACATACCAAAGTATTTTCTAGCTTTATCAAGCTGAGTTCCATAATAATCTTTATATGTGGAACCTATGTTACGAGCAACTCCACCTGGGTTACTTGTAATACCACCAACAGCTTTACCAGCTACATTAGCTACACCAGCTCCTACATCTTTTAAACCTCCTGCTTGGTACATCTTTCCAATAGCTGAAGTACCTCTTGCTAATGGACCAATAAATGGTGCAAGTGCTGCAGCTCCTAATCCTAATTTAGCTAATAAGCTCATAAGACTAGGTCTCCTAGCGTCTTGAGTGCCATCAGGATTTGGTTTGTTATGTTCAGCTCTATATGTTTCGAACATTTTTTGTTGATATGGATCTTCAGATTGAACACCTTTCATATTAACTTGAGCTTTTCTAGTATTGGGATACATCCTCTTCTCCTTCCAGAAGACTTTTTATTTTATCTTCTCTTTGTTTCATTAACTGAGCTTTATCTATACGCTTGACTAGGTTATCTCCAGGGAGCCTAAAGAATTGTTGCATCCCTCTACCAAGCGTAGAACCATAAGGCTCATCTATTGTTTTATCAAATTGTCTCACTACTCTTCCAAATGGGTACATTGTATGAATATGATAATCCATGAAACGTTCCCAGTCTCCACTCATCATAGCATTTATAGTCGACATTGGGAGCCTAGCTATAGGAGGAGTCACTACCTGTAAGGGAGCAATGGGATATGGATATTGCGCGAAAAAAGCCTTCTCTCGTTCACGCTTATCTCCAAACAACCATTGGCCAGTTTCTTGCATCCAATCCCATGGAGGAGGCAATGCAGTATCGAACAGACTGTATGCGAATGCGGCTCCCAATGCCATAGTCATCATATCTGCTACAAATAAATTTTTAAATTTGTTATATGAATCAGTACCTGGCTTGAACCCATATAACTTAGCTTTTCTGTAAAATTCTTTTCTTGTACGAACTGATTGGAAAGCAAACAACTTAAACCTAGTCATTACTTTCCCTAAAGCAGTTCTCATATAAGCTGGTCTAAATGCACTATGATATAAAAATTGTGTAGCCTCTACACCAGCAAGTCCAGCTTTAATAACAGCAGGGTCATCCATTCTTAATTCCATTCCATGCTTTCCAAAGCGTTCTTTGAATGCAATTGCATGTGTGATGAATGAATCTGTTCTTAATCTACGTTCAGACGCTCTCATAAAGAAACCACCTGCTTTAAGCATTACATCTTGTACTCCATGCCTTCTTGCTAATTCTAAGATAGTCTCATCTCTAGCGTCTATATTCTTTTTTAAAAGTTTAATTAAATCACTCTTAAACTCATTTATGTTTTTACCTTTGAGTTTCATAGATTGAGTGATTGATAAATTTACGTTGAACTCATCGTTAATATAGCTATCAATAACGCCTTGTTCAGCAATCCATTGTCTTAATTCTTTTTTATTACCTACTAAAGAACCATTGTTTAGCTTTAGTATCTTATTTCCAGACTTATCTCTCCATATAAATTTGTCTAAGAACTTAGTATTATTAGCTCTTAAGAAATTTTTCATTCCAGCTGAAGTGATTGTCATAGTTGTTCCACCGAACATATTTGCAGTCATTGTACCTGTATTAGCCAATAGAGTTAATAATTGATACCTAGCTTCTAGAGCTCCCATGTCATGTACAAATCTAGATAAGTATTCTTTTCTAGCATCTAATTCTTGTTTATATCTAACTGGGTCAGTTTTCTCTAATGATTTATTTGGAGAAGGAGGAATTTCCTTTAAGAAAGGAGCTTTCCAACCACGACTACTAAATCTTCTTTCGTATGAATCCAACCATTCTATGACTTTAGCATCACTCATATTGTAATACATACTACCTTTTAGTTTTAAAGGATCTCCTGATTTCATAGAACTATGTATTCTTTCAGAAAATGTTGTTGGGTGACCAAAAGAATCCCTAGCATATATTCTGAGAAAGTCAGCCCAATCTTTTGTGTGTTTACCAAATGCATCCTCTTTTACGAATGTATCTATTCTACGATTCATCATCGATGCACCTAGATTCTTATAGTGAGAACGAACCCATTGTTCTTTATACTTATCAATTACATATTGAGAATCTTCCCATCCAGGCATTTCAGTCTTTCTTTCTAGAGAAGTAGATTCCCTGTGGAAAAATCCTATATTCTCTAACTCTCGTACAACGTCCTTCGCTGAAAGCTTACCCATATCATAGCTAATCATCAATTCATCTACAGCATGTCTTTCACCGAATCCACTCTGTGATTTACTTGCTTCTACGAGTTCGTTAAGATATGCTTTAGTTGCGTTAGCATTGTCTGATTCAGCTGCAATTCTATCTATAGCAGATTGCATATCGCGTCTAGCTCTCTTATTCCAACCGAAATTCAAGTGAGGAAAATAGCTATCTCTTAGTCCGATACCTTGAAATTTACTCTTACCAGACCTAAACCAATTCCTGAACTCTTCAGGACTCTTATCTTTATTAACGCCTTGTTTAATTAATTTTTCTAATCTGTACTCATATTGGAACCTATGAATTAGTTCAATAGGTATAATATCTAGTTTAAGCCCCCTATGTGCTGGTTCTAGAGCCTTTTTAATAAAATTCATAATATCTAGGCTACCATCTTTATTCCACCTTAAATAGCCATTTTTATCAGTATAACTATAATCTTTATCCTTGTCTATCCTATCCCAATTAAAATGCTCACCCGATTTATCCTTTGCATGTATCCATTTATTTGCAAATTCGGTCAGATCCTTATTGTAATCACGAGCAATTTTAGTAACTAATTCTTCAGTAGTATACTTCTTACCACCTATGGTATGAACTTTATCTTTTAATTTAGACTTTATCTCAGATAGTTCTTTAGCAAATGTTTCAGCATACTTGCTATTTGGATTGTTAGATTCAATTCTTTCTACAACAAGTTTATGTAAATCATAACCATCTTTTGTAGACATTTCATTTCTATATGAAAAAGTACTATCTGTTTCTGCTTTAACTAAATCTAGTTGAGCATCTTGTTGAAGATTTACACGACGCATCCATTCTTTCATAATGCCGATAGTTCCTGTAAATTCTTTAACTTTCTTTTTCACTACTCCATCTGATGTTTTAACAGGTTGCTCAAAGCTACCAAAAAACTTTCCTTCTTGTAATGCCATTTGTTCGTTTAAGTATTGAACACTTACACGCCAAGCATTATCAGGTAATCCTTGTCCTCTCTTACCAAATCTTCTATTTGCATCTTTGAAGTATTTAGTTAGTGCACCAACATCTCTCATGTTAAGAGTAGACATATCTCTCATTGCACCTTCAACCTCTAATGTAAAGTGTTGAAAGTAATCATTGAAGTTATCTGCAAGTTGAGGATAGTCTTCCATGATTTTCTCAAGTTCATTAATTCTGTGTAAATCCTTATCACTTATAGCTCGTCTTCTAAGTTCACCTAAGTTCCATTCAGATTTGCCAACAGCTCTTTCAATGATTTCTTTTGATACCATTTCAATCTTCTCTTTAGGAAGTGAAACTTCTTTATAGTTTTCAGGTACTTTAAATAGAGCATCTTCTATCTTAACATCAGAAGTTGTCTTAGAAAGTTGAAATATACTCTCATACTCTTTCATTAATTGCTTTAAAGCACGTGAACTTACTTGTTGAGATTGTAAGGTATAGTTAGCATAACTACTTTTCCTTATATCAAATGGACCAGTCATGTCTTCCTTACGATAGAAAGGAGACATTAGCCAATGGTCAAAGTAATCATGTAATAACTCTCGAGTAATCTTATTTTCCTTACCATATATTTTATCATATCTATTGGCTAGTTTATTTAAACTCAACTTAAAATAGGCTACTTCAGTATCAAAATAGTCAGGTCTAGAAGATAGTATCTCCTCAGAATCGGGAGATCTATTTTCTTGTCGCTGTTTAATTTCACTAGCCCATCTAGATATTGGGTCTAGTATTCTATCAAGAACAGCTTCTGGATTTTCTATACCCATATCTCTAGCAGCTTTGAATATATCGTAACCTTTATTGGTAAGAGCATTCTGAGATGCAACTCTAAACATATCTTTTGATATTAACTCTTCTATTTTAGTAGATGAAATTTTATTATCATTCAACATCTTAAGTATGTTTTGAGGATTAATAGGAGGTAGCTTGTGTAATTGAGTTAACTTTCTAACAAAAGCTTTTTCTGCAGAAGTTAGAGTTTTCATTGAAATAGTAGGCTTTGCTTCTATTAAATTCTCAATTGATTTAGTTATAGTTGCAATGTTGGTAGAATCCGTTAGGTTATCTTCCCTCATTTGCTTAGCCCATCTATAAGTTAAATCATCACCAGCCTTACCTTCCTTTAAATATTGTCTTAAGGTATTTTGAAACTCTTCAAATGTAATTAGTCTATCGCCCTTACCTGCAATAGTAGATAACTTTACTTTAGGGTCCATTAATGAAATCAATTTATGTCCTACACCTAATTCTGATTTCTTAATATGGTTATAGTTAGCTTTTTTCCACTCCTTTCCAATCCTAATCTTAGCTTCAAAAGCTGAATTGAAAAGTATATCTCTAAAGTTTTTAAAATTAGTCATGGAAGAATAGTCCGCTGCATCTGCACTTCTATTTACTATTTCTCTTCCTAGTTTTCTAAGGTTGGCCATGCCACCTTCTTTTAACTTTATATTAATAGGGATTTGTTTTCCATTCTTTGATATAAAAAAGGTATTAATCTCACCACCTTCTTTTGCTATAGTATCAGCTAAAGTAACCATAGCTTTCTTAGCTGTTAATCCAAATCCAAGACCTCTCTGACCCTTATAAACATTCTGAGCAACTATCTTTCTAAATGAAGGGGAAAATTTACTATACACATCAGTGAACTTTGATTCTGTTTCAGCTTCAAATAACTTATCGTTAGATTTAGACTTACCATCTATCGAATATCCTTCTGATGTTTCCCACTCATTTTGATTCTTTCTATATGCATCTTTTATATCTTTACTGAACCCTTGATATATAAATGCAGAGTCACTATCTTTATCAGCTCCACCTAAGTAGACGTTGTCTTTTGCGTTTGTAAGAACGGAAAAACCTTTGTCTTTGGAGAAACCATCAAACTTAAGAACCCTAGCCCCAGAAATACTATCCATAGGAACACGAACAACAATAAACTCAAAAGCTTCAGGATTAGATTTACCATGTTTTTTCCAAGCCTCCCCTAGTTTCATTTCATTACCATTAATAATTACGTTCATATCTTTAGCACCTGTACCTAATCTAAATGTACCAGCTTTAACATCTGCATCTATTGTAGTATGTGGTAGCTTAGGCGATAACCAGCCTTTCATTGAGTATTTATATTTAGGTGCTATATACCTATTAATCATGTATTTCTTATATACATTGTCCCAATAGGTTTTAGTTGGTTTAAATGAGAACATAGATCCTTCGGAAAAATCCATCACATCTAATATTCTATTGTTTCTATATATGTAATCTTGATATTGCTCTGGAGAAAAATCCTCTACATTTTCTAATTCACCAGCTTTATCCATCTTAGCAATCTGTCTTGCTATATGTCTAGCTATTTTATCAGTAGCTGCGTCTCTTTCTCTAGTAAATATTCTATGTATATACTTAGTAGACATGTCTTCTACATGTATGTCTTTCAATAAACTTTCATCACCAGTCTTAAAATATTCTTCAACCCTAGTATTCATTTCCTTAGTACCTTCAATCGAAGGTTTATTTATTTCATTGAAAAACTTTCCAGCTATACCAGGAGCTTGGTCTTCATTTAAGTTTCCACCTAGCTGTCTAACAATTCTTTGAGCTTTTAGGGAACTTTTTGGATTTACATACGTACCATAGTTAATCCGAATATCCTTAGCTTGAAGTTGTCCTTGTATAGGATTAGGAACTTCCCCATTAATCTTTTCTAAATTATATTTACCATTTGAATAATCAAACTTTAAAGGTTCTATATTACCTCTATGTTTAGTTGAGCTTGAAAACATAACAACATCTAAGTTGTTTTCTTTCATAAATTCATTTAAAGGACCTTCTCCTCTTTTACCAGCAGACTTTGCTATTACAGTACCACCTTCAGGTAGTTTAAATACTATAACAGGCTTGTTCATATCTACATTTTCAGGTAGACCTGTATCCTTCATCATCTTGTCAAACTTAGATGCTTCGAATACTACAGTACCATCTGTATCAGAGTCGAATCTCTTAGTCTGACCTTTTTCATTTTTATACTCACCTTGTATTGATTCAAGGTCTCTTAATATTGTAAAGTTTAACGGTATTCCATTAAATGCATTTTCATTCAAAGGTATGGACTTATCGTGATATATCTGTTCTCTCTTATTCCAATCAATTACATTTTTAGAATGTCCATCCTTTGTGAGATTATGTATTTTACTCAAATCTCCTGAGCCAGTTTCATAGTAACCATTACGCTCAGCCTCAGCTAATACATTTGACCTCCAAGCTTTGTGATGCATATCTTTAACAAATTCTTTATCTACATTTTTACCATAGAACTCTAATTCAGCATTTAAACTATCTTGATAGCTTCTTTTAATTTTCTGATATTCTTTAGGATTACCTTTAGCAAATGCCTTAACAATACTTTCTGTGGATACTATATAATCTCCAGATGCATTCTTGGCAGTTGCGTCGATGTGATATGGCCTTACATTTAAGACACCTTTATCTTTTACGCCACCGAAGATGTACATATTCTGACCATCTAAATTGTGGGACATTTTGTAAAAATCTTTAGGTTGTAGAATTGGAGCACCATTCATATCAACATCTAATGGTTTTTGTATTAACGATATAGGCTTATTAGGGTCTAGATTGATGTGATTCAAGCTACCATATTTTGTATTTTCTAATGTATCAGCAGGCCTATCAACTCTCTTTTCACCAACTCTAGTAGTACCATATTCTCCAGAAACTGATTTTACAGCAATAGTTCCGTCTGGATTAAACTCTGCTATATATACAGGAGTCTCTTGCTCTCTGCTTTTATTCTCAGCTGCCTTATCTGGAAGAGGAGTTAATTCAGTTGGATCTGTTCTATCAGCCTGCTTCATGTTATCAGGAGGAGACATGTTAGGGTCTGGAGTATTGTATTGATAGTATGCTCCAGGTTTAGTATAGAACCTTTGAGCTTCCTCTCTAATCATTGTATTTATTTGTTCTTCATTTGGCTTTTTGGTGTTGAATCTCTTACTAGCTTCTCCAACAAAAAACTTATCTATCTCTGCAGTAGGAACTCCAGCTTCTTCCATATTCCTATAGACATATTTTTTAGCATATTCATTGACTTGTTTATATATATATTCTTGTGCACCTTTAGAATAGTTCTTGAATTTAGGATGAGCTGATGGATTGAATGCAGTATCATATCTTTCTCCATACATTGCATCTTGTATAAATTTACCACCCTCAGCTTCTCTAGCTGGTCTACCTTGATAACCAAAGAATCCACCAAGTAAGGTTTCGTATAAAACCATTTCAATAGGGTCATTACGCAAATAAGCAGGAGCTCCCATCATACCAGCTCCAATTGCACCTTTTAACATCTGCTCGCCTTTTTCGTGATTCTTTTTATTCGTAGACTTTAAGAAATTTCCTATCGCTCTAAAATTACCTAAACCTCCAAAAGCACCACCAAATACAGCTCCATGCGTCATGCTATCCATCATTACATCTGGACCTTTCCAGATAGAAGATACGCCACTAGCTACACCAAGATGCACAGCACCTTCTGTGATAGCTCTTGTAGCCGCACCTTTCTTCATAAAATCTAAAGATTCTGCTCCAGCCTTAGCTAACCCTCTTTCAAAAACTTTTTGCCCATATCCACCTGCCATCATAGGAACTGACCAGTGATTTGCTTTACCTGCTAGTTGAGCTCCACTTAGTAATTTCTTAGATGCTGCAGTAAATCCTGTCTTGGCTAACGCTTTAGCTCCTAGAGTTAATGGAGCAGCAATAATGCCAGGAGCAAAACCTGCAAGGTGTCCAAGTGAATGAGCTATTGCTTCGTATGTATTTTTGGGTTCACTGCCAGTTGCAATGGTTGTAAAACCTTCTAGGAATCCACTGGCTGTTTTATTTACTGTTTTTATTAAATCAAATTCAGACTGATAAGGCTCCCATTCTACTCCAAGTTGAGTAGACATTTCTTTCATCTCATCTAGCTGGTCAGGAGAAAAAAGGGAAGGATTCTTTTTCTGCATCTGAATCAGCTGAGTGAATCTAGATATGTGGTCAGTGGGCATCTATATTATAAGCCTAATGGTGAGCCTGTAAATCCACCTCCTGGTCTAGCTAAATCAAACAATGATGTACCAGAACCTCCAAATCCACCACCTGGATTTTTACCACTATAATAAAATCTTTTTATAAACTCAGACCTAAGTTTTGGGGGGAGACTAGCAATTTGACTAGCGACTCCGCTTAAACCTTGTTTTGCATATCCAAGCCCTCCTGCCGCTAATCCAGTAACGCCTTGCGCAGCAGCTGTTCCACCTTTTAGTACTCCGTATCCTGCTCCAACTAATCCAAGCAGACTACCAGTACCACCTAAGAAAGAATCTATAGCAGGTTTGCCGTGATACATTTCACCTACACGTTCTGGTTTGAAGTACTTGTCTGGGAGCAAACCAAAAGAAGCAGTATTAGCTAAATTAAACATAAACTCTTTACCTGGTTTACTTCTAGTCTCAAAGTTCTTACCATGTTGATATGCTAAAGCCGCTAATTGCTCTGCATCATTTCTAGTTATATTTGAATTAAGTTTCAAGTCACCACTATTCCAAGCATTTAATAACCTGTTTAACTTCTCTTCAGGAGATTGCCTTGTCATCGCTAATAAAGTAGCTGCATCTCTTTGAGGATTCATGCTCATTATTTACCTCCCCAGTTAGTAAGTTGAAGTAATGTCATTGGGTCTGTAGATCCACCGAATTGGTTTGGATACATTCTATTAAGTTCGTCAATAATAGATGCTATCTTTTCTTTATCACTAAGGTCTGCATCGCTTACATTAGATTGCTTATTAGCTAGCTTATACTGACTAACAACAGATGGAGGTATTGCATTGTAATCATATCCTAGTTCTGTAGCGATAGCTTCTTCCCTAGAAATCCATCTATCTCCATCAAAATAACCGTCTGGTATTTTGTCTAACAAGTCTCCACCTTGTTCTAGGTATTGCCTGTAATCTGTATAATTCATTCCTTCTGGTATTTTATCTGAAGCCCATTTTGGATTCCAATAATTCGCAGCATCTTCATGTCCACCTAATAAATCCCAATGCCATGGAATAGGACTATATGCCGACATTGCGTCAGATATATATGGAAGCCAAGGGTCCCTAGTATCCATTAATTCCTGTTTATATTCTTCCTGTTTAATTGCATGACCTTCATCTTGACCTTCTATTATATTTGCGACATGAGAAATAACATCCATGCCTTCTTGGCCTTTCTCTGTATAATCAAAGCCTCTGTTTTGTATACTTCTAAGGTCAGGATTATAGACACTACTTAATTGATTATATGTATCTATATTACTAACTCCACTTTCTTGATTATTCTTAATAGTCGAGTCAATACGCTTTCCCCACTCTGTTCCAATATAATTACCAAGTACATTTTGAAATGGTTCCGCTGTACCAATTGCTATTGATGTTTTTACAGCTGTATCAATTTTATGCATATCAGTTTGATGTTGTATTGTCTTATCAAGCATATTTGATTTATGTTGTCTGTCCCTCTCGTTCTGTATTGCAGTTGATATTCTATTAGCTGCGCTGTCAGCAGAGGAAGCTATTGTTTGTCCAAAATTACCATAGTTAGGTATAGGACTTTGCATGCTTACTGCCATTTGTTATCTCCTTCCTTTAAAATGTCTATTGACCATAATATCTATTGACTAAATTAGGCATTCTAATACCTATAGGATTACCGCTAGGGTTAGTTGTTCCTCCACTAGTACCAGTAGATCCCAGTAACTGAGGTAATAATGATGTTCCACCAGAAGCAAATGCTCCAGCTATTCCACCAACAGCTCCTAACACATTACCCATAAATGCTCCTCTTGATGCTCTATTTGCTGCTTGTTGATTATACTCAGAAGTTCTAGCATATTCCTGAGCAGCATTTGCAGATTGAGCATTAAACATGCTAGCCTGTAGAGCATTTTGGTCTATACTTTGAGAAAGGTTACCTGCTGTAGAATATGCCTGATTAGAAGCATTAATCATATTTGAACCCATCGAAAATGCATTATTCATTATATTTGAATAACCTTTACTTAATTGTTCTCCCATTGAGGTATCCATACCTGCATTAACAAGAGAAGCTAAACCACCAGTACCCATACCTCTTGCAGCTAATTGTCTATTCATAGCCATCTTCTTAGTATCAGTCATAGAGTTAAATTGTTCTTGAAGCCCTTGTTTCCAGCTATCAATGATATTTCCACTACCAGACATTAATTCTTGTCCAGTTCGGGTTTGATATCCAGCATTAGCATTTAAGTTATTAATGCTTTGCGTTAGATAGTTGTTAGGACTATAATTTGCAGAACTTGGAGTATAATTAAAATCTTGATTTATACTATTTGTTCCTAACATATTACTTAACCAACCCATAAATCCTCCTAATCTTCGATTAATTCGATTGGTACACTAGCCCAACCCTTATCTGTTTTTATTTCTAGAGAGTACATTGTATTTTTATATTCCTCTCCCTCTCTCTTTCTTACTCTAATATCTCCTGGTTTACCTTCAGCTAAAGACCTTAAGTGTCCTGTTTGTCTATTCACACTATCAATCATTTCATTTATTTTATCGTAAAGAGAAGAAACAGCTTTGTCTGTATCCCCTCCACCAAACTTAACCTTTGATATTTTCTTTATTGAACTTTTTAATATTTCATTAAATGATACAGGCATTAGATACTCGTTGGTTTTAATTTTCTAAATACGATACCCAGTGAATCTAAAGACTTATTGTTCGAACCATTTGATACAGCCTTTGCTTTTAATTTAACTTGTTTAGTTTTCTTATCAGCATTTGCTATCTTATTATCAGACAGTAATGATGTAGTAGGATTAGAATCCGCTGCAGATAATATTCCATAAGTTACTGTTACTCCATCAGATGCTACTGAGGGAACGTTATAAACTTTCTTATATACATTATCATGACCCATAGTTAGATTTCCTGAAACCCATACCCAATCTTTATGTAAAGTAGCACTACTAGCAAATTTAAGCAGATTATCATTTTCAACATATAATAATCTTCCATCATTATCATTAGTAATTGATTTAATTATATTACTTCCCAAATCATATAAGTCCCATCTCTGTTTTGGAATATTGTATGCCCAAGCTCTATATATATTTGCTGTTTCTCCTGAGACATAAACATCTGCTGTATTCTTATGTATCACAATAATTGACTTTAAGAATGAATCATAGCCAACCAAAGGTGCAAATGAAATGTCTATATTCTCCCAAGAAGAAGGGTCTCCTGATTTAATCGCATTACCTATTGGAGTTACACCAGCTCCTGTAGTTGTGTATATATTATTACTATCACACCAGAATAATCCTGCCTCACAAGATACTATTGATTTAGAACTAGTACAACCTGCACCCTTATAAGAGTCTTCTATATATAAATTAGTAGGTTCAACTTTATGTACATTACTATTATCAAATACAAATATTCGATTTGAAAAAGACTCTATAGCAGTAGGAGTGAATGGCATTCTGAGTATGTCTTTAGTAATATCAAACATACTATAATTGTAAGGTAATGATTTTGCTATCATTGAGTCACCACCTTCTATCATTCTATGTCCTATCCTAGAAACAAATAAGTGATTATTTAGTTGACAAGAATCATAATAAGATAGTGATGTATCGTCAATAACTTCATTAATCCCTGAGCTTGATTCGTAATCAGAACCACTGTATCCTTTATCAATAAATGTTAACTCTCTAAAATCTCCGAATGTAGGACTATCATTAGGGTCGTTTCCTGCTGCCCATTGTGTATCTAAGAGTATACTGTCTACTAGTCTATAAAATCCAAGAGGCGATTCAGATCCACCTGGAGCTTCACTTCTATAGATATTTAAATGAGATACTCTTTTACTTAATAAGTCACTTGAGTTTATCCGTATATTTAATTTTAAATTACCACTTGAACCTGCAGGTGCTGGATAGTCATCACCGAGAGGAGATTCTTGATACCCATCATACATAAAAGAACATTTGTAGAAATATTGCTTACTAGCGTCAGCCCATGTACCGTTACTATCACTATTTACAGTTATATTTATAGTATTCGATAATTTTCCAGATTGATTTTTAAATATACCTGCATTTCCATTTGTACCATCATAGCTTTTATCTATAAGACCTTCTGCCCAACCAGCAGTTGGACTATCTTTCGCTATATTGTTATCATCACCTACAAAATAATTTACATGTATATCCCCATCTTCTTCAGTTAGAGTGGCCCCTGTATTTCCATGGTCAATCCCGACAGCAGTAATATTTGGAAAGTGTATATTATTCTGAAATGCATTTTGGTTATTATCAGAAGGTAGCCAAGCGACTTTTAATGAGAGATTATTAGACAATGCAGCAGTTAATGGAGTAGCAGTATATATATCTGATGTATCCCCAGAAAACATTGCAAGTCCAGACTGATTGTATATAAAATCCCCCTCTTTTTTATAGTCATTTTCTTTTCTCTTGAAAGTCATTAAGTATCTAGCAGACTGACTTTGGCCTGTATTGCTACCTGATATACCAGGGTAGTTATTGTCATATACTTGAGTTATAGATAGTAAGCGAAGATAATTACGGGCACCTACATCTTGTTGAAGATTATTTGAACCATACATAGTGCTAGTATCTCTTCCAATAGCATGTAGTTTACTAACATCTGCATCGCCTAATATATATCCAGAATCAGAACCCATAGCTTTAGTTTCACCCGAAGCTTGTCCAGCCTTAATTAGCGCTACCATATTTCTAGATGGACTTCCTATTGTAGCTAATGAATTTTTTGCAGAACCAGAGTTTGCTAAATAAGTTGCACCTCTAGTGTCCTCATTTATTAAAGTACCTGCACTTGCATTGGCAAGTGTCCCTGTCCCATCGAAATATGAGTTAGCCCTTACATTAGGATGCATGCTAGATAGTAGTAATCCAACATATTTATTATCACTACCATCAGGACCTACTGGGAATAAGTTAACCTTTGGACTATGTAATGCTGGAGATTGATTAAAAGTATTTGCATATAATCTCCATCTTCTATGGCCTTCTGTAGCTACTACAGAGGAAGTAGTCATAAAATATGTTCCAACTCTATCTTGGTTTCTTCCTAAGCCCTGCACTCCTCCGAAAGAAAACATAGTATGTATTCTATTATCGTATCCTATTATAGGCCCATCTAATTGTCGCCCTTGATACCATTGCCATAAATCTTCAAAATTCTTATCGTACTCTTCAAATCCTAATTCTTCAGAGTCAATGCTATATCCTAATTTATTTGCATCTATTATACTATGTATTTGCTTTGTTATATCTCTTGGATTTCCATTAGCAGGGAGATTAGCCATGTGGCTCCAATCTCCAGTATTACCCTTTATAATATTTTGCTCGTCTGTTAATTCAGGGTCTGTTCTAAAATGACCATTACCGTCTATAGGTATAGCAACTACACCACTAAAGCCTAAAGCTTTAGGTCTAGTACCAGCACATCTACAGGGAGGACCTCCACCTGAGTCTATATCAAATGCATCTGCTAGGTCATGTTCTACATCATACATAGTAAATGCTTTTCCACCTAAAATTAGATACCTAGTCTGTTCTCCTGGGCTTTTAACTAAACCTGTAGTCGCATCTTTCTCGGTAAATACTGGGGTTTCTAAAAGTTGTGATTCTACTTGCCAAGTACCACTGTCATTGTCGGGTACACCATCAGTATAGAATTTACCAAGTCCTCCAGTAGAATTAGTTTGGGAGAATTTATTGTCGTTACTAATAAAGGCTTGACCAAATTTACCCCCCACTTGATTTGTAGAGTTTCCTGTTGAAAAATCTGCATCATCTTTCCATAGTCTTCTAAAAACAACATGGTCTATGGCCTTAGGTCCATTGTAATCACTACTGGTATTTCCACTAAATGGTCTTAAGTTTCGCCATACCCTACCTGGTTTGTCACCAGTATAAGGTAATCCTAACCCTTTACCTAGAGTTGAAAAAGATTGGACACTTGTCCACGTCTCTTTCATTGGGTCACCATTATCATCTGTATACCCATTAGTAGTTCCGATTTCTATTGTTTTTACTATATAGAAAATTTTAGCTGTATCGTCGTGTACCATGCAATCTACTTGCCCATGATCTTTTTCTGCGACAGTATCACCGACACCATCTTCGTTATATGGAACTGCTAAATGAGAAATATCTGTATCTAAAGTTTCATGAGCAATTGCAAGTCTACCTCTTGCATATGTTGTTTTAATATTAAAGTTTTCTAAATGGTTACTATCATTTATATTATTAACCCATAGATGAGTACCAACTTCATTTATAAAATTCCATCTTTTAGCTTGCCTACCATCAAACGAATCATTGTTTGGTGCACTATTTCCTGCGGCTATCCACAGCCTTGAATCTGTTCTATCTTCCTGCTCAAAACTCTCCTTGTAAAAAATACCATCATCTGAGTTAAAGTTAGTATATCCAATATAACTCCCCATACTTCCACCTGAACCACAAAGATTAGTACCATAGCTTTTATTATGTTTTAATCCTATTTTATGCGCCACTTTTTTAAGAACTGCATTCTCGTTATAATATCCATCATCTCTTTCATTTTGAGATGCTTCATTTTCAAATTCGGAATCATATAAATTTCCTTGATTCTCTGGAACAATCCAGTTAGTAATGGTAGCGTCATGTCCTTTTCCACTAACTCCATACATAACTCTTATCAAAGTATTTGGTCTAGTGTGGCCGTCTGCTTCTATATCTTCATTACTTTGATTACCTTTATTGCCATTAGCGTTTCCATATTGATCCATATGTAAAGCATTTATAAGTAGCACTCCACCATTATTATTACTAGGCTTTCCATAAATATCAGATACAGTGACAAATGGGTCTGCTAAAGTTCCGCCTGGCTTATGAGTTGCATTGCCTCTATAATAATACATGCAATCCCTAACAACATGCTTAAAACCTATGTATTTAGTAGCTCCAAAATTGTCGTATCCATAAATATATATAACACATCTATTTCCACCAGTGCCTTGGTCTGTCGAAACATATCTGCCTATAGTTAAAGAAGAAGTAGTTGGAGAACCTTCAAGTGCATTTTTTGAAGTAGTAAAACTAGTATTCTCTGTTATAGATGTTATATATGTACCAGCAGGAAAAGCAGTGGCATGGTATACTGTTTGACCTACCCATAAATCAGAAGTATCAGCTACTGTAACAGTATTTGAATCTGCAGTATGAGTACATGAAGCTTTAGTAAAACTCCTGTCTATATGCCCTTTTACAGCTCCTGTATCTATTTCAGCAACATCTGTGTTAGGGTACCCATACCCCTTATACAATGGATTTACTACGAAAATAAGCTTATTAAGAGAGTCTACGTGCATTATGTGTCTATTAAAGGGCATCATCATACCACAATAGTCGTTTAATGACCAATGCTGAGCAGGTAGAGTAGAAACATAATCTCCATGAATTGTACCATTTGTACAAGTCTCTCTTTTCATTTGTCCGTCACCAGGACAGGTACCATTATTAGCAGGGTCACCTAATCCATCTGCCCAGTCGCCTATATCCTCACCAGTACCATGATCATCTGACATATTGAAACCAGATGTAGTTTGAGAGCCCATATGCTTGTAACCTGCAGTGGTCCAATTAACACCTACAGGTTGATTTATTAAGGTTCCAGTAGTTCCATGATTCCAACTAGTGGGAAGCATTGTTTTAAATGTAGTAGGAGCTATATATAGTTTTATATTTTTTATCTTACCATCAAAATCACTTGTAGGTATAAAGCTTAATAGATGTCTATCGTAAGAAGTTGTAGGTGTTGTACCAGCTGATACTGATAATGTTTCGTCGTAAACACCATCTGCCGCTCTAACGGCAAAGTTAGTAGAGCCTATAGTAGCCCTGACACTTCCACCTGCGTGGTCATCTACTTCAAAAACAACTCTATAATTCGTACCCGTTCTAACAGTATCATGGTCCCAAGATTCGCCTGTAGATGTTTTTGCTGTAATTGCGTTAATACCGCCACCAGCAGCGTGAGTAAATGTATCTCCATCTGAAGAAGTCCATCCAGAACCTATGGTCCAATTAGCTGTATCACCCACTACTCCTTCTAATAAACTCATATTGGTTACGGGGTCTGCAGTGTTATTAAATTGACCTGTATGTCTGTTGACTTTACGTGAATATATATAATGGTTTATTTCAGTTTGTCCGTTTTTTCTATAATCAATAAAATGAGTAGTAGCTCCAGACGAATCATCTTGATTTGTTGAATTAACTCCACAACCTGCTTGTGCTCCAGCGCTAGCATTAGATGCATTTGCGCCTTTGAAATCATTTGAACCCCAGAATAATAAATTCCATTCTTCATCATACCAATCCGTGGGAGTGTGATTCATATATGTCATACCCCACGTATTGTTACTTCTTATTGTATATCTGTTTGGATTAAGGGTTCCACTTGTTGGATGTTGAAATACACTGCCATCTATTTTGATAGGATTTATATTTATATTATTTGATGTGACCATTACTGCTCTAGGGTCCATGTGGCCACCTAAAGCAAAATAACCTTTTCCTTCTGCTGCGATTTGATCTGACCTATCTTCATCATCAGTTCCACCTGTAATTACGCCAAACCTCCCACCATTTTCTAATTGCCCATATCCATTCGCTCCTGGGTTCCATCTAACTCTGTCAGATGAGATGTTTCCTGAGTCATCGTTATAATACCAGTCATTATAATCAGTACCATTAGATAGCTTTGTTTGAAAACTACTCCTATCAACATTTTGAGTATCAGCATCAGATGAAGACGCGGCACCTTTGTATTTAGGGCTTTGACCTCTAGGTACTGAAAAATTGTTAGTCCAATATGCATTGCTTTCTGGACCAAACAATGGTCCTATCTCGTCATGATGAGCTACCGCATGTAATGCAGGGAAAACAGCTCTTCCTGTAGTCCTCAAGGCTCCTGATGTTTGAAAAGTATCAAAATGAGTTGCTGGTTCATCATTAGCCTGAAAGTAAAATCTTCCAGCAGCCTGATCCTTTGCTCTTAAAGAACCATGGAGACCTTGATATGATGGCTGAGTCAATGCTACAGAAAAACACTGCGTAGCTCCTCCAGACTCATCTATATCTAAGCTATCTACAGGTATAGTATTAAATCTTCCTTTTCTATTTAAACTAAACCACCCTTTTAGATTAGCTGCCGTATTAGTTCCTTCTCCATAGAAATTTAATAATTTAGGAGTATTATTAGTAAGAGCTGTCGCTGCTGATGTTGTTGGTATAGAACTACTCCATATTAAATCGTCTCCAAAATCTTTTCCATCAATAACATCATAGCCTTTTCCATACCATATTTTATCTGCTTGCTCTATTATGTCTGTTATTCCAGATTCGAATATAGTAGTTCCACTACGAGTTGGCCCATTTGATAAGGCTGCTTCAATGCCTACAGATGCAGATGAACCATCGTAACTATATAAAGTTCCATTGTCACCTACGGATGCATCATATACCCATAACACAGGTTCGTTTATATTTCCATCTGTATTTGTAATACCTAGATAGCGTAAGGCTAATCCTTGTATAGAACCAAAGTATTTTGCTGATTTTCCTATTAGTTTATATGCCTGGTCTCCAGTCTGAGCAAACTTATGTATATAATGTCCTCTAAAATGAGTTGCATAAAAGTATCTAACACCACCATCGATAACAGATACTACTTTGTAATAAGAGTCTAATACTGAAGTAGTTTCTAACCTTGCATCTTCCATGACAAGCGTAGAAGTATTATCATTTCCAAATTGCTTGTATTGAGGGAATCCTACCCATTTAGTAAATAATTCTCCTCTACCAAAATACAATTCAGAAGAGTTGACTTGCATGGATCCATCAGAACCTGCAGGTAGTATAGTATCTAAAGATGTTACAGCAATACCGCTAGGTAGAGAAATATCATCTATTTTATATATCTTACTATCATCTCTATTAAACCAGGCTAGAACTTTTGTTCCTTTGTTATCTATAAACTTCATATCAACAGGAGTTCCTATTCCAGTTAATGCATCAGTAGAACCATCTAAAAATCCAGTGGCTTTAAGATATGTACTATCTTTTATACCACTTAATCTACCTTCAATGGAAAAGGGGTCTAGGTTTAGGGACCTAGTTGCCGTTGAAGGAGATACATCTCTTTCAGATGCAGCTGTAATAGTGCCTGGTGTAAATGTTTTTATTTCAAATATATCTTTAGGCATTTTATCCTTATCGTAATTGGTTAGGATTCATGAAATCTGGAACAGGTCCACCTCCACCAGTATAGGGACCAGGAGTATAGCCTAAGCTAAGCGAATCATTAACATTGTATCCACCACCTGTTTCGTCACCCATAAAATCATTACTTGCACTAGCATTTAATATAGGCTCTGGCCCTGGGTCTACTATTACTGAATTACTACCTCCTTGATTAAATCCAAAAGTATCTCCAGCTCCATAACTTGAAGGGTCTTTATATCCACCTGTTCTCAAAAAGTCTAAAGCACTTAAAGTTCTATTTCCAAAACTTCCATCTGCTGTTATAGGATTTCCTTGCCAGTCAGTAATTCCTGCTTGAGCAAATAACTTTTGAAGACCTATCACAGACTCTGGATTTTGAGGGTCAAATGTTTTAGCATATTCCCTAGCTTCATCTACTGGACTAGCAAAAATTTTCTGTTCATTCCCATCTGGTGTATTAACGACTGCAACTGCACCTTCATTGTTGCTAGTATCGTTATTGCTTACTATAGGAGGCATATATGTTCTCCAGTCACTACCTCTATTTGAAGAAGAACCTTCTGGCATTACACCTCCAGGTAACGTAAATCCACTTCCTCCTTGATTTACTTTATCTGCATAATCCCTGTATCTGCCAAACATTCTATCTTGTTCGCCACCTCTAAATAAACCTTTATCATCAGTCATTCCATGCTTAAGAGCTTCCCAGAAAGTTGGTCTTTTACTCCCTGGTATTCTGGCTCCACTAGCATCGAAACTTCCTCTATGGTCAGTAAAAGGCTCACCAGTAGCTCTATTAGCGTTGACCTGCTGTTGCCATCCCTGACCAAATCCTTGCAGACCAGCTCCTAAGTTATCAAAAAATCCCATAATTTACCCCTTTATCTCTTGGCCCCACACAGTTGTCTGGCCTTTTATTATTTCTACTACTTCTACTTTAAAATTTCCACCCTTGAACCAATCTACAATTGCAAAGGCGTGGTTCCAATTAGTTAGCTTACCACCTAACCAATCCTCATCATGCTCTATATCTTTTAAACAACCTAAGCTCCATGAGCTTATAGTGCCTCCATTAAAAGTCTTTGTAAACCTTTGAAGGTCATGGGTGTGTCCATACATAATGCTCTCACCATAAGTGTCAAGATGTTTATAAGCATGATATTTTGGTACGAATTTCCCATGTGTAAAATTAAGTTTTCCAATCTTTAAATTCTTCTTTTTGTTATAAGGATGATATTTATATCCTCTTTCTTTTAACCTCAATGCATTTTGAGTCATATAATGTTTTAAGTATGGGTATCTAGTAACAAACTTATCTAACCATACCTCATGATTGCCTTGTACGAAATGTCTTTCTTTACATTTAACCTTATCAAGACTCTCATCAATCCAATCCATACCTGCGTTGACTTCGTTTACATCTGAATCCAATAGAGGTATTAAATCCTCCATAGGCTTAGCAAACTTACCTTTCCAGTAATGAGTGCTAAAGTAAGACCACTCTCCTGTGTCTCCTAAATCAATATAGGTATCAGGCTTTACTATTTCTATTGCTTGCTTTACACAACTTATAGCCTCTGGGCTGTGTAAAGGAAAGTGTTTATCTGGTGTTACTATCGCTCTTTTTATTATCATAATAATTTAAGGTCGAAGTCCAGTGCTTTGGATATACGGTAGAGTTACTTCTTCGGCCGTAATTCAAAGTGTACAAGGTCGTTAAATGTTTGATCTTTCGTTTCTCGATCTCCATCCCAGTCACCTCCCCATCTAATATCAAGACCCATCTCTTCAGCTATACCCAGTACATATCCACCAAAATAATAATGTCTATCTGTATTTTCGTAGTCTACTGGATATGGCGTTACATCTACTGCTATAGATGGGCTATGATTATGTTTACCGAACTTAACCTTCGTCTTGCCTTCTTTGTATAATTTCTCTTGTTCTTTAACAGAACGATGACCTTGAGTAACTGTACAATCAAAAGTCTTTACAACTTCATTAAATAACATTTGCAAGTCTTTCTCACAAGACGCTAGCCTTTCTCTTGATTTTTTGCCAAATCTTGGCATTATTTAAGTATCACTTTCTTTAAAACAGCTTCAACAGTTTCCCATATAGCTGAAAGAATTTTCTCTTCAGTCTTTTCATTAATGATTGGAATATTAATATTTTCATTTAATTCCTTAATGACCTTTGCTTTCATCTCATCATTAAATAAATATGCTGCAATCATTTCCTTCATTTCTTTAACTCCTTCTTTATTTTAATTGTAAGATATACAAAGGTAGCTAATGCTACCCCCAAACTTGCTATCTCTGGTATCAAATTTAAATGTGGGAGCCATGTTGCTCCTAGTCCTGCTGTTGCTGTTTTTACTGTATCTATCAACGGTTCATCTCCTTATTAAATCTGTGTTACTTTCATCATCATCGGTATATATTTATCTGAAGCGTTACCACCCCATAGTATCGTAGGTGTGCCACCTACATTATCTACTTTAGCTGCAAAGTACCTGGTACACGATGCGCCTGGTGTTAATCCTGTTTCATACCATTTGTGTAAAATTTGAACTTTCTCATATCTACCACTATCCTCATGTAAATGTTCGTAATAAGCTGGCAAAGTATTTGTTAGCGCTGCATCGGTATCCCACATTGATAAGTATAATACTCTACCAGAGCCAGAACAATTATATGTAGCATGAAACTCAACCTCCACATTCCCACTCGCTGGTGCAATAAAAGTAATCTTAGCGTCTGTAGTATCAATAGGCGCATAACCTGCTGTTAAAGTATAAGTAGAGTCTGCTGCATTAAGACCTGCAACCTTGTGAGATATAATCTTACCTGAAACACTTCCTGATACATCATCTGCGTATGCTTTTATAGATTCTGAAGAAGCAGTTGTAGTAGAAGATGCATCGCTGAAGTCATCAGTATCGTTTAATGTAGGTACAGTAGGTAACGAATCATCTACATATTTTTTAGTAGCAGCGTGATTATTTGCCGTAGGAGTATAGCCTCCACCATTAGTTAATAATATTATATTTCCGTTTTCGCTATCTAAAGTTAAATCACCTGCATGAGTTGTTAAAGCAGTATCCCCATCTGGTCCACAAGTTAAAGCCGTCCAATGATTCACATTCGCTGGGCTATATAAATCTAAAGAAGATACAGTAGCAGAACTATGTATAGCAACTCTTTGGTCTGACAATATACTATCTCCACCTTCCATAAAATACCAATAAGGATTTGAATGGTTACTAGTAAATTTAATATATGGGCCAGTATCGTGATGTATTATCGCGCTTGACCCTGTCATTGTTATCTTGTCTAAACTTGTTATAGATAAGTCTCCACTACTATAAGTAACATCAGATAAGTCATTTAAACTAGATACTGTAGATGGAGAACCAGCCGATGTAGTTAAGGTTCCAGCTATAGTTAAATTCCCAGATGCATCTAATTGGAATTTATCTGCGTATCCTAATACTCCACCATAGCTTAATTTGAATTTATTACTATCATTTGCATCGTGACCCATAACCCATTTTATAAAAGCACCTTCTGTAAAGAATATATCAGAATCTGTACCAGATGTTGCTTGTAAGTTTAAAGTAGCTTTAGCTGCACCTGAAGGCTCAGATGCTCCTGAAATAATTAAAGATGACCTATGCAACGAAGCAGTTTCCCAATCAAATTGAGTTTTCAAGGTGCCTGAAGCATCGTAGTGATATGTATGTCTACTCTCTTGTTTAAACCTATTTACAGAACCTGTAGCTCCGTATATATCTAAAGCTCCAGCTCCTGAAGATATACTTAACTTTGCTGCTAAGTTAGACCCTGCATCTTTAAAATTATATATACCAGATGCTGAGGACTTGAAATCAAAGTTACCTCCAGAAGTTATATTTATATCACCTGTACCCTTGGACTCTATATCTAAATTTATGTTAGGGTCTGTGCCAGTGGCTTTCATTGAAGGGGATGTTCCAGTCGCTGCGTTTTTAAATTGAATATTATTTACAGCGCTTACTGTAGGAGATACTGTTAATATCTTACCACCTTGTCTATCAAGTATATCGTCAGTTGCAAATTGTATTTTCCCTGTACTAGCTCCTAATACAACAGAACCTGTACCAGCACTTGATATTTGAATGTCTCCGTTATCTCCAGATCCAATCTCAATAATACTTTTAGCGGAGCCACTTCCTGTTTGTAGTCTTAAATTGTATTCTCCTTCACTACTAATAGCGCCATGATTAGTCCCATCTCCAACTATAATTCCAGCTCCAGATGTTACATTTGCGAGACCTGTTATAACTTGAGTATATAGCCTACCAGAAGAATTTAATAATAAAGTAGATGTGTCTTCTAAAGTATCAGCTCCATAATTCATTTTAAAGTTATGAGAGCTTGATGCATCGACACCCATAGTCCACTTAGATGAACCATTGTCTTTAAATACAAGACGAGCATCATTTACATTTGTAGTTAAACCTGCTGGTCTATCTAATATTAATTGTGTGCCAGTAGCAGATAAGTTAGTTGTAGCTAGTGGTGATGTACCATTACCAACTAATATTTTAGTGGAAGGGAATGTTACCGCTCCTGTACCTCCAGCTATAACTCCAACTGTTATCTCTGTATCAGTATCACCTGCTGAGTCAGATGCATATATCTTATGAGGAGCTCCCTTTGTGAAAAGTAGCTTATCATATACAGATGATATATTGCCTGATAATAAGGTTTGAGCCATTATTCTTCACTCCAATCTGATGCTGGTATTGAATCTTCCGACATCGCACTAGTTGATATTGTAGACTCTGAAAAACTTGAAACAGAAATTGCGTCTTCTAGAAATGCATGTACGGGCTCTACTAACTCAGGAATATATTTAAAATCAAAGTGAGCCTGACTAAAAGGAACGTTTATATCAGTAAACTTTGGATGACCAATATCTTCTATAAAGGGCATTAATACTGAGTTCCTTTAATAGTATATATATCTCTGGCATCTCTATTTCTATTTGCGTATTTCTTGGCTTCTATAACTCCTCCAGTATATTTATCTTTCCAATACTGAGCAGTGCCTAATTGCTCACTGCTTCTTTCAAATAATATTTCATTAGCTTTAGCAAATATAGTTTCATGAAACTCTTCAGGTATATCAGTGGTTTCATTCATATCATTCGATATAGTAGCTCCTGTTGTAAATTCATTCCCAGTCTTATATGCAAAGATACGCATACTAGAACCAGCGCCAGGTCCTGAAAACGTCTCACCATCTGTGCTTTGAGATATAGCTACTTGATTTCTTTCTACCCACCAAACATAGTTGCTGGGATGTTTATAATAATCACCCATTCTTAAATATCTCCTCTAACATATATTCATCTACTATAAATCCATAAGAATCCATTCCTTGTTCAACCATAATTTCTCTCACTGTCTCTGGCTTCATATGTTTATTTATAATGTTTTTTTCTTTTGCAAGATTTAAAGCATGCATTGAATACCCCATATCTCCTTCACCATATCCGAATGAATCTTTTATAGATTTATTGGATGGCATCAACCTTGAGAGACCTGTTACAAAAGCTCCCATTCCTAAAGAAGCTGGGACACTCATGCCTAAAGCTAATGCTCCTAGTCCTCCACCTACACCACCTGCTATACTATTACTCCATGATGTACTTGTATCTTCACCATATCCAAATCTATCCTTAGCCATTATGTCATATCCCTCTCTGTAGGCCTACCTACAACTTTTAAAGCTTCCTTATCATCTACGTCAATAGATATAATCTCTATAATATCCTTATCTAACGTATAATACCTTTTATTTTCAGTTAAGGATTGAGTAAATGATCCTTCTAGTATTTTTGTTTTCAAACTAAAATCTCTAATTGCTATATTAACAGCTTTTATTATTCTCTGCATAGAAGCATCGGGATGTAACTCTTGAAGCCTTTCGTAAAATTCTTGTTTATTCATTATGTTCCTCCGAACATTGATTCATATCTTTGCTTTAATGATGCTAAGTTAGCCTGAGCTGCATTGACTAATTCTATATCCTCATCATCTTCTAGGTATTGATTTATCATTGCTTCTGTATTCTTAATAGCTGCATATACAACTAAATGTTCATAGTATTCAGTGGGAAAAGCTTGAGTTCCTACTGTCCCTACTATTCCTATAACTGTCGCACCTGCGTTTACAGTATCTGAATCGTACTCAGGAATATAGTGGTAATATGCACTAGTAGGTGTAGGAGCTATAGTTAAGCTCCCATCTAGTATATAATATACTGGGTCTTTAGCGCTTGCATAATGTATACTTGAACTAGATGTAATTTTATCTTTTATAGCAGGGCTAACCTCTTTACATACAATTTCACTACTTTCTACAATAATCAATTCTCTGATTCCTGTAGATGCCAATGCTGTAGTAGCTCCAGATATCTCTGCTGATTTCTGTGTGAACTTGAATAAATATTGGGGGTCTTTACCCTTTATTCTATTTATAACATCATAGCAGCCATCTATAACATACCTAGGTAATTGGTCTGTAACCTCATCGTTAGATGGGGAAAGAGCAAGTATTCTATCTTTAAAATTTGTTTCTGCGGGCATATGTTTCCTTTATAAAAGTCGGAAGACCCGAAGATCTCCCGACTCGATTTAGCTTACTTTTCCTCAGACTGACCTTTTAGAACTTCAAGCTGACCAACTCTTTTCCAGTATTCTGCTTCGAGCTGCTTCATCTCTGATTCTATTTGAGCAATCTGCTCCTCTAAGGAAGGCTTTTTAGCCTTTTCTTCTTTCTTGTCCACGCGTTACTCCTGGTTAGTTAAATCTATCCAACTGTTTCACCTAAACCCTTCTCAGTCTCTTCAGCTACAGTATAAGTGGGTTTAGTTGTCGTTATTTTTTCTACGTTGTCTTCTAAATATGATTTTATATTTGCTTTCATGACAGATTTAGTAGCACCTACTGCTGTGCTATTATCTGTCCAATCATAATAGTTTCCTTCTGCATCTTCAACGCCTATAACCCATCCATAGAAAGAACCATTCTTTTGTTTAAGTTCCATTCTAACGATGGTACAAGCATCTGCTTCTGCTGAACTAAATAATGCCATTGTTATCTCCTTGTTATATTAATTATTACGCATCTGCTAATGAAAATTCTTCCATTCTCCATCTACTACCTAAAAGTGTAAACCATATATATTTTTGATTAGGTAATACTTTATTAACTCCTCCAACTATATGGTTTTCTGAAGATACACCTGTCGCACTAGTGTCAAGAATCAAATCTTCACCAGTGTAGTTCCAAAGTAATATTCTGGTTCCATTTCCCACCCTATCAGAATTATGAAGACCACGCAATGTCAATGTACCCTCTGAATGAGCACCCCAATTAGGTTTTAATTTAATTATTGTTCCGCCATCTACACTTAGTATTTTCTTACTACCATCGTCTACATTTCCAATCACCAGTGTCCCACCATCATCATGTACATCTACGGTGAAAGTTCTTTCATCATATCGTGTATTACCATGATGGTTACGAAAATCACTTAATTTCAAGTGTACATTTTTATTATATACCTCAAATGGATATGATGGATGAACTCCAAAACCAATATCACCTGTTTCAGATTCTATTGAAATAGGTGTGAGAGTATTCCCAACAGAGTCAGCTAAAGTCTTATCAGTGCAAACCCTCATTTTCCAGCCATCAAAATCATTATAAGATAAGCAGTCTCCTAAATATTTATTATCATCAATTGCAGTGTCTCCATGATCTTGTATATGCCTTCTTTGAAAGCTTAGTTGAAACTTCCCGCTTGAAGAGTTCTTATTGCACATTATCTGAATACTATTTAATGGATTACTATCTGTTAGTCCATTATGACCTGGAGCATTTAAGTATATACGAGCACCTGGGTAGTGCTTAGCTGAACCATCAGCGTGAGTCTCATCACTAGTACCATAACTAGTCAATTTCAATGAAGCAGTTGCTCCTACGCCAGTCCCAGTAAGTAATTCGGCCTCAGACCATGTCTCTGTAGTTGAACCTACTTTATAATTTTTCATTCTATCGTATAGAACCTCGGACCCTGCTGGGGCACCATTTGCATTAGTTAAATTAGATTGTAGTAGTTCTTTAAACCCTGTTCTAAACTGTCCAGATTGCTTATAATGAACGTAATATTTATCATTAGAAGTTCCCATTGCATCGAAAGTAAATCTACTCTTTGCTCCCAATCCGTCTTCTTCGGAAATAATTAGAGGGTCATATGTTCCGTCACCTGTTCTAATAACATTCCACATACTACCGCCACCTTTAAAAGTGAGTCTTTGATTGTCACCAGTAGCACCGCCTTCTATTAAAAACTTAGAAACACCACCAGATTGAGCTAAAACTCTCAATTTACCATTATCGGCTATTTTAACGGTATGGTCTACTGCGTCAACATTACCGTATTCAAAACTTGTAAAATCTGTATGTCCTCCAAAATGAAGCTTTGTGGTTGTAGCAGATGCATGTACCCCTTGCTTTCCAGCAAAGTATAAAATTCTATTATTCCCTGTAAGATTTAAATTACCATTTACTCTTACATTTCCTACTACATGTAATTTTTCAGTTGGAGATGAAGTCCCAATACCTACATGTGGCTCACCAGTAGTCTCACTAACAATATTCATAGTTCCAGTTGTAGATTGATCTATGGCGTTCCAAATTCTCAAAGGATTACTATTATTTCCAATAGAAGCTCCGTTTTTGACATCATAAAAGTTAAAATGACCAGTACTAGTATTATGTCCTATATTCCATATACTGGCAGAAGAACTATGTCCAGAATCATACTCTTTAAATACAATTCTAGAATTTGATTGATAACCAGCTACTATATCTAAGAATTGAGTTTCGCTATCAAGATTTTCAAATCTCACTTTTTTATTTCTAGTTATTATAGAAAAATCAGCATGCGCAGCTCTGCCTATTCCCAATCCATCCAGAGACCCTAACCTTATATCAGAATCTACCTGTAATACTTGTGATGCTTCTGCTGTACCTGGAGTTAATCCAGTGATGGCTGTTATCGCAGCATCTAGTTCAGCACCTGTTTTTGTTGAATTATGAGCCATCTTAATCCTCCTCTACATAAAATATTTCATTAGAAGCGTCTACTACCACTGTATAATCTTCATGGCCACCTGCACCGTCATTTACTCTGTATTTAATTTGTTCTTTAGCTCTCACTCCAGAGGTACTTGTTGAGGCTAATCCACCCATTGATAACATACCATACCTCCTAAGCTATATATAGAACAACACCACCGCCAGTAGTGGCAATCTTTTTCCATCTACCAAAAATAGTTGTTCCTTTGTTAAAAGTCATATCAGTAGGAAGCGCTGTTCCTAATTGACCAGTAGTCCCCATATAATTTGCCGACTCTGGTTCTAATATATCAAATGTTGCTGATTCTATTAAATGAATAGCTATAATCCTAGTATTCCCTGAACTTAAATCAAGAGTACCGTCTGAAGGACCATAGTATCTAGATTGTGCTTGTCCAAGTGCAGCGTTCTGTGCCTCTTGAACTGTAAATGTATGTATTCCTGAACCTTTTGACATTTTATCCTCCTTTAGAGTTATACTTTAAGGTCTTGTCTTGACCATGAATGTAATATTATAATTGAGGGGAGAATGAACTCCCCCCAATATTGATTGGTGTTAATCTGAGAATATAACGCAGTCAGCCACGTTTCTTACTCCTGTAACATACCAGTGAACACCAGTGCTTACTATTTTTACCCAGTCACCTGGAACGGGTGTTGCGCTTCGGTCGAATACAATCTTTACATTCGAAGCAGCTGCAGTCATACCATTGTCGGCGCCAGTTTTCCCTACGATGTGACCAACAAAATCGTCAGTACCATTGACGTTTATTGATATATCTTCATCATCTGATGTACCAACTGTATCTTGAACAAAGGTAAAATAATGACCTTTGCAAGAAGATGCAGCTGGTAATGAAATAACTAGCTCTGTTTCAGCAGTAGTCTCATTTTTCATAATGAAGACTTTGCCTGAATCAGCCAATGTTATTGTCTTAGTAGATGAAGACTCACCATCTAGAGTCTCTATCATTGCTGGGGAACCACCTAAATAAGGTCTAGCCATAGCTCTACCCCCCTTATGCGGTTATTTTAAATAATGAGTGTGAGTCAATTAATGAAATACCAACACCCTCATCTGAGAAGTATTGATCTTTAACTGCGTCAAACGCATTATCAGTTTTGATATTAGTCTGATACATAGGTGCTCTGTATTGAGCATGGAACAGATTGCTATCATCAACTACAAGCATGTACTTATTGTAATCTCCTCTTAATGCTGGAGTTGGAATCAACTGAAGCATTCCGTGAGGAGTTTCAAGTACTCTATAATTGAATCCTAGGGCATCACGTTTCATATCACCTAAGTTAACAGTCCAGCCTGAGTTGCCTGCCATGCCTGAAGCTGCAGCCATCTTAGACCAGTATCCAAGTGCACCAGCACCACAGAAAGCTCTCTTAACGCCACTTGTTGGAACGTATTGGAATACTTTTTCCATATCGTCAACAAAGTTTCCGTAAGAATAAGAACTATCTACAGTAAATACATTTTGATAATCTTTAGTAGCATCTGATGAACCAAAATCTTCTAGAGCACTTACCATTCCGTAAGTTGTTCTAATTAGATTTCCGTCTTTATCAGTTCTTCCGCCATCAGCAAAAGTATCTGCACCTGTAAGATTTGTTCCACCTATTCTTTTACCGAATAGGAAAGCTCTTTCTTTTTGGATTTTATGCTCTTGGTTTTTTTGTAATCGTAATCTTTCAAGCTCTGAAGATTCACCTCTTAAAGCTGCTTGAAGTAATGTTCCAGTAATTTGCAATGGAGTTTTGAATATCTGTGTAGAATTATACACTACGCTCAATTCATCAGCCCATGCTTCTGGAGAGTATGAACCCTCACCCTGTGCATTACCAATCACGTTTAATTTATCACCAGTTGTAAGCTCGATAGTTCCACCTAAACTCTTAATCATATAATCAGAGCCTGATTTTCCTATTACTGCTTTACCTCTACTTACACCTGCAGTTGATACCACTTCAACCATTAATCCGATATGCGCATCTGTCAAAGCTTCTGCTCCACCAAAACCTTCTGAAGAAGCTATTGGAGTTGCTGGATCAGCCACGCTATCAAGTTTAATACCTGCATCATTATCTGGAACTGTTTTATCTGCAGAACCATTTGTGCAAGTACCTAGAGTAAAGGATTGCTTTACCCAAGGATTTTTGTGTTCAAACATTTTAAAGACTGGGTCGTTAGTACTTCTAGTTCCCATAGCTGAAATTGTTGTTGTAAAAGGAGCTACATCTGTCCACAGCTCATGTACTGTCTGAGGATCGATGTAGAAATTTCGTCTATCGGTATAGAGTACACCACTGGCCTTTAATAACTTTTCTGTTGCCATTTAGTTTACCTTATTCCTTTTGCCATCGCCTTTCCTCCAGCGAGAAGTGACGCACTAAACGCATCTTCATCAGATTGAGGAGGAGGTGTAGTACCTGTAGTAACGGCTGTAGTTCTAGGAACTTCCATACGTTGCTGCATGTTCTGCATCTCTTCTACTTTCTGTTGACGAGCTATTTGTTCTTGAGGAGGAGCTGTTTGAGCTTCATAGATTTTAGCTAAATGCTCGAAAGTAACATTAGAAGGATCTTTTACCCAGTTCATAAAGTCTGAAGTTTTTTGCTCATCCCATCCGATATTATTTATTACATATCGTCTAGCATCAGTATCCATTCTTTGCTCTTGCATTGCACTCTGCTGTCTTCTAACATGCTCAGCCATTGCCATATCACGGTTATCGTAATAGTCAATTACGCTATCTCTGTAAGAATCAAGTGATTGTCTGTACTTAAAACTCTCGCTTTCTGGATCATTGAAAGCATCGACCTCGTTATATGTATGCGGCTTCTGTGGACGAACAGGTTTCTGCAATGGATTCTGCTGATTTTGTACACCAGTAGGTTGTCCATTGGAAGGCTGAGGTTGCGCTTGTACTTGCTGTTGCATATTTCTTACATATTCAGCAGCTTGATTGAGCTCCTGTCTAAGCGCTTGATTCTCACCTGATACCTTATCGTGTTGAGATTGCCAATACTCAAAACGTTGTTGGTCTTCTTTGTTAATTGGAGCAGTTTCTTGTGCAGGTTCAGGTGATTGCTCAACTGTCTGCGTATTTTGGACTGTTGTTCCTGTCGGCAGCCCTTCAGTGTTGATTGCGGGATTTCCTTGACCTGCTCCACTATCAGGAACATCATTAGTAATAATACTAGATGCATCCTCTACTGGTCCTCTCGCAACATCACTTGTTGGTATTGTGTTATTTGGGTCCACTACGACCTCCTTGTGTTTGTTATTATCAGCAACACTACAGACCTATGACCTTATTTTTAGGAGGCTTCGGCTCAATTGCCTTAGCTTCTTCCTTTATTTTCTTAAGTTCATCGCCTGCTCTATGGCTAAACAGTTGCGCTGCCATCTCGGCTTTTGCTTCTGCCTTAGCCAACTTAACCTCAAACTCTTTGACTTCAAGCCTTTTACGGTCATGTGTAGATTCCCTCTGTGCAGTCTGGAGGTCACCCTTAGTCCGTTTCAACTCTTCTTGAAGCTGTTGCACTTGTTGTGCCTGCTTCGCTGCAATACCACTTCTTCGCAACACACCTTCATAATCAGCTACGTCTGTTTGTTTGAGTAGTTCCACTTGATCTATAACGCCAAGTGAGAACAATTCTTTATAATATTCAAATCGTGCCCATCTATTTGATGGTAAAGTAGAACCTGATACTACTTGCACATCATATTTACCAACTGTTATATCGTTAGTTTTACCCATAAAGCTACCAGTTATTGGGTCAAACTCTCGTTTGTTTACCTCAATTTCCTTGGGGCCTGTATTGGGTTGTAGTAATCTAATAACTTTTTGGTCAGTATACATTGATTGCATTAACTCTATGATAACTTTACCAGCTACATTTAATGCTGATTCTATATCATCTTTCTTAGAGCGTATGCGTCTTTGACCAAACTCATCAATTGCAATAGTACCTTTATAAGTAGAAGGTGAAGACTTAGGGTCTCCCTGCATTGATGAGTATATTCCTAATATTTGTTCAATATCTGCTCTCGCATCAGCTTCGTTTTTATAGAGCTCGTTTGGAAGGGGGACTGGACCAGCAACTATAGGTTGTCCCAATTCAGGGTCAAACTCAATAACAGCGGTACCAGCTCTACCCCACTCTTCTTCCAATTGCTTTTTGTTCATGGAACCACGAGGTATTAATAATTTTACATTAGTTGAGCTAGATGCATGTGCAACTATTAAACTTCTAATTTTATTTATGTATTCTTGTAAACCTTTTACTAATCGTACGTCAGATAATGGGAATGGATTCCTGTTGTGCCCATTCATAAAGGTAATAATAGGATATTCTTCTATGGGCTTTATTTTCTTATATAGCATTTGGTCACCAATAGAAACGCAACATTCAATCCTATCTAATATTATATCTACCACCTGTATCATTTTATCTATTACTAAGTCAGATATTGAGGTTGGTATTAATTCTGTAGTTGAACCTGGAACAGATTCCTTATTCTCCTTACCCTTTATAGGTATTATTTCACCACTCATAGGGTCTTGAAACTCATGGAATACACCACCTGTTTCTTTGTATAAAGCTTCTAATGATGCTACTTGCTTAGGATTTGTTATAAATTCAGGTTCACTATCCTTTCTTATAACTACCCATGCCTTACGAGCAAGATAATCATTATATTGTTGTTCATCCATAATCTTCTCTTCATCATTGAAGGGGTCATAAGACCTTTTATATGGAATCTTAACCTTAGTATATCTTTCCATTACCTCTAATTGCTTATCATCATCAGCGCTACGAACATCTGCTTTATCATGAGGTATAACTTCTTCATGCCAAAGTTGTCCTCTCGATGCTCCAGGCTTATCAATGTAGCTAGTTTCCGTAGCTTCCATTATAATTTCAGAATAAGCAGGGAATGTTTTAACTAATTCTGACTGCATCATCTTTCTAGCAATAATAACATGAGCAGCATCTTTTATATATGGATCTCTTGATGCTGGGTCTATATATAAATCCAATGGGTCTATTGAAGCTAATCTTATATCTCCCTTACCAAAATCGGCTTGAGGGTCTGCATAAGCCATTAAAGCTCCAATCCCTTTTACATAATAATCATCAATAACTTGCTTTAATATGCTATTGCCATCATTCTGGTCCCATACCCAACTAAGTAAGTCTGAGAATACTCTAGCAGTATTGTTATCAGAATCATCTCTACCTGTACATTGAAATCGAGGTCTATTAGAGGTCAATAGCGCTTTTGCCTGCTCAACTGCAGGATATACGGTATTAACAACGATAGGTTCTTGGTTTCTAGCCCTTAGAACCTTTATGTGGTCGTCTTTCCATTGCTTACCATTTCGGAACTCATTATCCTCAATAGCTTGCTTAGCCCAATTTTGACGAGCAGAAGAGTACTCTTGAAGCAAATCATGTGTCAGCTTTACACTATCATCTATTTCAGGCATAAATTCTCTTCATAAAATTGTTCAGAAATTATGGCAAGTTGGAACATTATCCAAATTTTTTTTTCTCTAGGAAGTAATTATTCTAAGAAACTAGCCAAGAATCGGCTATTTTTAATACTTTTGTGGTATTTTCTGAGCTTTCAGAACTAGACTCGCTATAATCTTCATGATTCGGTGGATAGACTCTTTTAGTTGCATAATATAGTCCATCTAGTAAGTCATCATGCTTTCCTCGGGGATACAAGAGCAATTCGTCCTTTAGTTCCTGCATATCCTTGCGAATAAAGGTTTTCTTCATAGCAAAGTAAGGTTCCATGGTTTCCAGCCTTGAAGACTTGGAATTTCGTGGATTTTCTCTAATTTCTAAGCCAGGTACGAATATATTCTCCTCATCACATCTTTTCTTGATATATTCACGTAACATCTCCTGATATCCCACAGATTCTATTCTAGTCTTGTCTGGTTTGTATATTTTGAATTGAGTGAGTATTTTTTCAGCTAATTTCAAAGGAGTAGCCCTGTTTCTATAATAGGGCAGTACAAATCGGTTATTATCTTTATCAACAGCTACTGTAACCACAGTTGAGAAGTCTGCGGTCTGTCTTGTTGAAGATGCAGGGTCTACTCCCATGAATATGTTGACGGGACGGTACTCTTCTACGGATGAGTTGTCAATGCGGGTGATATGGAGGTAAGCACCGCTATCCCGTCTAACAATATCTCCTTCATAATATCTCAAGTAGTCTTCTCTGAATAATTGATCTTCATCACCTACTACTTCGCACATATACTCTCTATAGAATACACTTACTCTATTAATTGATTCTAATTCTCGTTTTTTCTTCTGCAATTTATCAATTGGCTGCCATTCTTCCCATAATGCCTTATTATTATCAAGGTCTGGTTTAAATAGCATATTTCTCCAGCCCTCCATCTCTTTTAGAGTTTCAACTATGCATCTTTGATGGATTGGAGTACCAATAACAGCTAATCTGCCTTTCTTAGGGTCTAATGATGGAACTGCGCTTTGAAGTAGCCATCTTAGATTTGATTCCATAGCCTCAGAGGTCTTAGTATTATTCTCATCCTCTGGGTCATCTAATATTATTAAAGTTGGACGCTGATTACCATGTTTGATTCCCCTGAGCTGCTGACCTGTACCTTTGCAGACTATCATCGTACCATCTTTTAGCTCAACCTCTGTTTTAGCCCATGACCTAGCTGAATGTTGTCCCCAATATCCGAATATAGCTCTAAATGTTTCTGAATAATCAAATACATCCTTAATTGTTCCCAATAACTTAACTGCATGGTCTTGAGTTCTAGATACTAGCACTATTAACTTAGGACCTTCATCGAACATAATATGATGCATAGGAAATACACCACCTACTATAGATGATTTAGCATGACCCCTAGGTGCAATTATATTTATTTGCTTTAAATTCTTATCTTGTAGAGATTTTGCTACCTGATAATGAAAATCAGGAGATGGAGCAGTGAACATATTCGGCATTACCACTTTACCGAACAATATCATGTTATCTCTTAATTTATTCAGCTGAGCTGTCGGGATATTCGGCATCTTCTACTTTTCTTTCTAATTTAACTCGCTTATCTTCTTGTTCTAACGCTTTTGTGATGGTATTAGTTACATCAAGCTGAACTGTATCCGTAGTAATCTTCTTATTCGGCTTCATTTCCAGTAAATCCATAAATACATCACCTACTTTTAACATATTAGAAACATCACCCTTAGCTTTCGCCATTTCAACAGCTTCTATATGCAAATCAAGAACAGCATCCTTGGTAACACCCTTCTTGGTTAGCAATTCCTTTATCTTTTCTTCTACCATATCCTGTATTTCCCTTGTTTTAAACAATCTTTTCGCAGTTATATCTGGTCTTTCTTGGTCTGGCCTGTATAATTGCCCTATCTTATTCCAATCTATTCGACCATCGGTCATTTTCATAGCTACATAAGCTGTAACTGCCTGTTTAGCTCTTGTAGTCTTCTTTTCCCTTTCAATCCAATGGGTAGGTTTTACTTGACCATAAATACCTGCGTCTCTATTCGGCTCATATAATAACTTTGAATTATTAGAGATCCATTGGGTTCCATAACACATCTTGACATTCGTCTTAGTTCTACCATACTTATCTGTATAGGTAGCTCTTCTTAAGCATATACCCACATATCCATCATCGCTAATTCCATATTCATCATCATATACATCTTTCCAGTGTTTATATTTAATATTTTTATCCTTAGCTTCGGATTTAGTGTATACCTTATATTCGTTCTTCTGTCTTTTTATAGTATCCATAAATTACTTACGCTTTTTCCAATATTTATTTCTAAGCTTTCTTTTAAAATTACTATCAGTCTTACGATATTTCCTTAGTACCCACTTATCTTCTATCTTAAATGTATAGAAATCCTTCTCCTCCCATTGAATATAACTATACGTCTTAGAAGGATAAGGCCTAGGGTTATTTATATTCCATATCTCATCACCTACTGATAATAGAGTCATGACTGCATATGCTTTTACTACTACTAGATGTATTATCATCTATAAAAATAGGAGCATCAGAGCCATTACTACTTTATCTAGTAGCCATAGAACTATCAGCATGGTTAATTTCTTATCGATTGTCATACGTGTTATCTAATATATACATGTAAAGTACTTAGTGTTAAGTATTATACGTGTATAAGTACTTTAATCCTTACTCTCACTTTTGAAGTTCTTTAATAATTTTATCCCTAGACTTCTTTAAGAGGTCCTTCATCATCTTACGTGCTATATCACGCTCAGCATTGTAATATTCGTAGTGCTCAGAGAACGAATCTAGACTTTCTAAAGCCTCTTCATCAGTGATAGCATCCTCAAACTTACCAGTAGACACATCAAACACCTCATATATAGATGGTTTCTTTTCTTTACTCATACTATAACTTAACTACGAGAGTAGGAAATTCAAAACTATATCTAGAATGTGTGTGAGAGAGATACGTACAGCCCACCCCCTACGTTTTAGGGGTTAGGGGGGTTGATTACGTTGAGTTCTATTGATTAGTTTAATTGTGGTTGGTTAATTGTATTTACCCCACCCACTCCAGAGGACGTGCCCAATCACGTGCCATACACGTGATCCCCCACGTCATCTCGTCGTGTATACGCACACGTCTACGCCCAACACGCACGCTATGTATAACTAATCCATACTCAGTAGTGAGAGTATCTCTCCTTTATTTATGAGAAGATGTAGGTTAAGTACGAAGGAATGTATATAAGTTAGTACTGACTACGGTGTCGTAACCAATCGAGTAAAGGACCGTAGATTAACTGTCTTAAACCTAACCTCTATCCAATACATCGACCTATGTCTTCTCCTTTATTTATGTATGTATGGAATGAACTATGCATACTAACTAGGAGGTCACTATGACTATGATTAAGGACTTATTCGTATTGTTTTGTAAGACTATTGGTATCGTAACATCTACAGCTAAGGACAGCTTTATTGAGGGCTATAACAACCCTTATGTACCTGTTACTGAGGAGGATGTTAAGGACGCAGAAGAGTTCGTGCATGGTGTTAATACAGCATGGAACGAAGACGCTGACTTAGACGCTGCTAGATAGTATCATAAGGGGAGGGCACTTAGGTGTCTTCTCCTTTTTTTATAACACTAAACAAGGAGTTTACTATGGATATTGTACTAACATATATCGAAGGAGTATTAAGTAAGGCTAAAGAAATAGCACAACAAAGAATGATCTCAAAGATAAGTGAAGAATACTTAAAAAGACCATTTGATAGTAATGAGTGGAGAAGTAGATACCCTAATGACTGGGGAGCACAAGAAACACTTACTATCGAAGAAAAGGCAGTAGTAAGATTAAATAATGAAGTAGAGACATTATCTGAATTAGTAAAGGAGCTCAAAGATGATAATAAAGAGCTTACTCAGTCTGAAAGCGAGTTATATCTAAGGATAAAAGAGCTTGAAGAAATGTCTATATTTAGACTAATATTCAATAGGTTAATGGGGAGAGCATCCTAACAAGGTGCTTTCTCCTTTTTTTGTAATTCATATAGGAGTGATTGCTATGCATTACAAAGTAATATGTGAGGTAAACGAAGTCAGACCATTTCCAGAGTTCTTTTATGTTCTTTATCTATTCGATAAGGACAATAATACTATGGATAGGCTGTCTTGTGAGAGCTATGAATGTCCAGATTTAGCTAATAGAGCGTGTAGACGCTTGAATTTAGCGATTAAGGCCGATTTAAGACAATCATAGTAACTCCTCATAGGGAGGGAACATCTTATGGTGTTCTCTCCTTTTTTTATAACAAAATGGAGTAAATATGAATGATGTCTTTATAGATATGATGAAAAATAGAGAAACTATGAACTTTGAAGATTGGTACAAGCTATACTTTGACCATCTAAAAGAATACGCAAAAGATCCATCCAATGAATTTATGCTACATCAAGCAGAGGCATTGTATATGGACGCTATCTAATAAAAGAGGGGGATACATCTGTAAAAGGTGTATTCTCCTTTTTTGATGGAATAAATAGAGGTAAATATGGATAAATTAGACAAGTCTATTAAAAATTGGTTAGATAACTGGAAAGAGTGCAGTAAATGTAATGATATGGTCACTATGATAAATGTGAGTCAGATTAAAGATGTTACTGTACCAATAATACTATGTAATGAATGTGCAAAGGAAGAGAGTGCTCAGTAGAGTGCTTTCTCCCTTTTTAATGCTAACAAAAGGAGTAAAAATGGATAAATTAACAGAGTTTGTAAAAACATATAGTTGGTTATTCTATGTAGCTAGTATTTGTGCAATATCATTGTACATATTTCATCTAGTAATAGTAAAAATAATACTACCATCGATAGCGTATCCAATCATACATCTTTTCTCCCTTTTTGGCGATAAGTTACTTTAACACTTAAACTGGGAGGAATTATGAGTAAATCATATTCACCATCTTTGCTAAAAGGCAAAGACGAGAAAGTATCACATCCAAAAGAGGCAGATAGAATGCTTATTAACATAGAAGATATGCAGAAAGCTGGTAATCTTGAAAGCAAAGAAGAAGTCGTAGAGCAAGTTCGCTTGCAGATGAAGAAATTCGACTTCAAAGGCGATTTAAGAGAATCAGATAATGGCGAATATCTTATAGCATTTAAAGCATCTAGATTTGCTTTTGAGATGTAGCATACAAGGGGAGAGCTCACGCTCTCCTCTTTTTTTAATTCATCCTAAATAATGGAGGTAAAATGAAGAATGTAAAAGGAAATTATAGGTGTATAGTAAGGTCTACATCCAATCATATTTCTAAAACAGATCAATATCAAGTAAGTTTACCACCTCATATCTGGAAAGGTATGAAATGGAAACTGAATGAACCAGTAACTGTATTTTGTAATAAAGATACTAAGACTATAGAAATAAGAAAGGAAGAGTAATGAGAGCTACTGAATATATAGATTATTTGACTAGGACCAATGTTGGTCTTGGTAAAAATATAAAAGAGCATGAATATACACACTTAACAATAACACAAAAGCTAAAAAGAGAACGATATAATTATCAAAAAGAGCTAAGGAGGAAGGCAAATGACGAAAAATACGGCAGTTTTTAATAGTAAATGCAAAGTGACTCAAGATGATATTGACAATGGATTAAGAGAAGATGGAGACAGTTGTCCTATCGCATTGGCAATGAATAGATGTATAAATAATCAGTTTATAGAAGATTATGGCTATAATGACTTACTAGGTGTAAATGTATCTGGAGATGGAGAAATATTAGTAACATCTCATAAAGAATGCATACAAGCTGGTATAGACGTAGATACTGAATTTGAAATAGAGATACACCCTGATGATAGAGATCAGGTATTATCATTTATTACTACTTTCGACGCAGATTATGACGTTGAGCCATTCATCTTTAGATATAAAGAATAGTATTATTCCTGTAAGTCCTTGTAAAAATCCTTCGCAAAGCCTGGGTTAGGCAAAGGAATATGTAAAGGGAGAACAATAACTGGTCCTGTAAGTCCTATTTATAAGGTTAAGTACCTGAATTAAGGTGATGCTAACGATAGGCAAAGGAATATGTGAGTTCTCCCTTTTTTATAACTAAATGGAGGTAGTATGAACTACGAACAAATGCAAGACATGAAAGATTTATTAGAACAATGCTATGTTAAGATAAGCACTAAAGAATCTGATTTGTT
>CEUX01212693.1_pt1 | contig 47805 bp, 31 predicted proteins | sample 531361 | NCBI WGS metagenome assembly CEUX01 (sample SAMEA2622736, study PRJEB7988) | marine metagenome | isolation source: saline water (ENVO:00002010), including
AACATCGCTGAACCCAGTGTCGATTGCTTCTTGACTGTACTTGAAGAGTTCACATGAAAGTTTGTAGGTGTATAGTTTACCTTGCTGGTAAAATGGATTTTCGTGTTCTACAAATTTAATTTCAAACAACCCCTTGCTGAAGGGGAAGTAGATGAGGTCGCCTTCTCTTGGTCTGGCAATGGCAGAATCATGTGCCATTACCTCTTCGAATCTAGTTTTAGAAACCACCAAACTAATTGTATCTCTAATCTCTAAACCAAATTTAGAGATAAAATCTCCTTCACCTTCAAATCCATCAACACTCTCGATGTACATTTCGAGACTGTTTCCCTCTTCAAACTTAGATAAAACATCTTCACCAAAAATATCATCCTCCTGAACTAGAGTTCGGGGAATGTAAACCATATCATAACCGTGAATCTTTATTGACTCAACGGTCAAAGAATTCACAAGGTTTTGCTCTGATGCTTTATGTTTGAAGAATGGATTTTTTGCCATAATCTTATCCCGTCATGAAATCGATTGGAAGTTCATATTTCAGGGACATCTCTTCTTCTAGTTTTTCAATTTCCTGTTGTGCTTGCTCGAACAACTGATTTCCATTAAAAGAAACGCCACCAGGCAACTGAATGTTTTCAAACTTAGATAGGTTTGCGCCCCATTGTTTTTTAATCAATGCGGTAACATACCTCTTCAGAAGTCTGTCTTTATAAATTTCCGTATACTCTTCTGGGTCTATTACACTATAACACTCAAAAACTAAGTAATCGCCTGCTTCAATGTCTTCTGCCCAGTTCATGTCGATGAAAAGTTTATTTTGAACTCTACTAAACCTAATCATCTTTTCGGGGTCTAACATTTGTTGTATCAGGGAGAGGTGTCTTTTTGTAATATCGTAATTGGCAATATTACCCATGCCGGTTCGAATACCATAAAAGTCATTTAGTGCCATCTGGTAACGAACATCAAACATATTCACCGTAGATTCGGAAAACTGATATAACTTAACAATGCTTATGATATTGCTGTCGATACCCTCTAGAGGAATATATCCACCGTTCAATGGGTCGGCGGCCGCCCTGCTCATATCTGCTGATGTAACTTGATGCCGATAGTACATTCTTGATACACCGTCGAAATGATATTCTCCAAAAAACTGAAGAGCATCATCAATTCTATCTTCTACTTGAGAATCATCGACATTGATATCAATTACAGGCGCACCTAATTGTCGTAGTGCGTAGTCCTTTAATTCTTGTCTGGTGCTTGGGTTGGCCATGATTACTCCTTAAAGGTTTCTTGTATATGTATAAGAGCGAGTAACCCTTAAATGACTTAATGCCATTTAGTCGCCATCAATCAATTCCATTCTTTTACCGACTTGTTGCTTTAAAACCTGGCGCATGTGTATTAAATCATATTCTTCAAAATTATCAATTAGATAATTCAATTCTGGAATCCTACAGATAAATCTGTCACCATCTATCCACTTCTTGGGTTGCCCCTTCTGGAAACCCTTATAAACCACAATATGTTTTTTTTGTGGTATGTAACGCCTTCCAATTGCTCCCTTTGGAAGTGAGTACATTGGTTCTATTAACGAAAACAATTCTTCACTGAAGATGTATCCGTTTATTTCTATAGTACCGTTTGGATGATGATAAAAATAAGACTCATTCATAAAATATTAAATACCAGGCCCTAACTGGAAGTTATATTGAGATTCACTAAATTCACTCAACTTCTCAGCACCACTAAGCAAAGTATATCCAGTCTTATAGGCATTGGATGATGCTTCGGTAATTTGCTTCTCATAGGAAGTAATTCTACCCTTAGTAAACGCACCACTATGTTCTACTGGAATATTCTTAGTATCCTTAGTTCTAACTTCTGCAATAGTCGATGCTTTATCAATAGCACCAACTACGGTGGTGTAAGAGTTTTCTACCTTATACCTGTAGTTTACAATGTCCATGAATAGAAGTCTACAATCATGGTATGTCAACAGGTGTTCGGCACCAAAGGCGTTTGGAATAGAGTAGAATCCTTCTTGTGACCCGAGTTGTCCTGCTGTCACGATGGAGTTGAGTCTTAACAGAAGTTCGTTGGTTGGTCTACAACTGAAGTGGTTATATGTTTCAACTGAACCTGTTTCTGGGTTAGTTACTCCACCAATTACTCTGGTGCCCGCACCGTCTGGTGTTGTTGCAGGACCATCACTGCTACTTGCGGCAGAAACACCTGCTGAGTTCTCGAATAGTCTTGGGAGTTCTCCACCAATTCCTGCCGCACTTCCCATGATTATGGTATTCATATTCTGGGTTGCTTGGTTTCTTGCACTTTCTTTAGCAAGTTCCTGAACTTGAGAAAGTGTAAGCATTCTAATGACAGATTCAACTTCATATGTTGCAAGACTTCCAGTAAAGTCTTCAGTCCCAGAAACTTCAATGTGGATTGTAGGAGCAAGATGTTCTTCAAATCTATGCTCTTCGATATGTGGGGAAGGACTGACTTGTGCAGTGTGTGGAGATGCGTGTACACCAGACATCTGTCCACTCTTATGAGGATGGGCAGAAACATGGGGAGACTCATTGGGGTGATACCAGTGGGGAGTTAATTGTGGATGTCCGTGGGGTGAGGGTTTAATAACCTTTGTTTGGCCTGGTTCGTGCGGACTCACACCTGATGGATCTTCGGGGTCAGTGTCGAGGGAACTGAGGTGGAAGTTGGGTGCCTTACTCTCCCCTGTAGTTCCCAAAGGAGTCACTACAAGATTATGTGGCGAAGTGTGGGGTTCTCCGTGAGTTGTCACATTCGGATGCACATGAGCATGAGTCACTAGGTGTGGACTACTCGCCAAACCGAAGTGAGTCGTAGGCGATGGAGTTGGGTCTAATTGAATATGCGGAGACGAATGTGCGGAAATTTGAGTTTCAATAGTAGGAGTTGGAGTTGGACTCTTTGATGGTGATCCAAACGCAACCGCTGATGTGTGTGGGTCTGCGGGAGTTACCGCGGCCGCAGTGTGTGGGTGTGGATGTTCGTGTGCGCCCGGTGTTGGGTGCAGGTGACCACTGGGGTGTCCTGCTTCGGATGATGCTGATACAGAAACCGTGGGCGATGCGGTGGGGGAAGGAGTAGTACTTGGATGTATATCCGTTATGTGTGCAAACTCCTGGCCAGCAACCTGTTTACTGGTTTCAGGTTCATCTCCAGTTGCCTTTGGAGTACTATGTGGAGAAAGACTGATGGTATCTTCCGCATTATCTGGTGATGGTGAAACGATATCCATCGTCAATCCATCCGCTGTTGGGGTAGGACTAATCGAGTATTCGAACTCGGGTTGTTGACGAGTTGGGGTTGGGGTTGGATGGGCACCGACACCAGTTGGAGATGGAGGCGGCATAGTAAATGTAATATCGCCAGCAGTCGGTGCTATGTAGTCTCGTAATCCAGCAACGAATTGTTGGTCACCACGCTCCCCATAAACCCAACCATAATCTCTACTAAAGTAATCTTCTCCTTGGTCACCCGTTCCAGATACTAGGTCACCAGTCCAACCAACATTGTCAACATATAAATTATGATTTGCTGTATCCCAACCAACAACAACACCACTTACTCTATGATTGCCTCTCTCTACAACGCGAGGACATAGATGCTGACCATCCATAGGCATCATTAATTTTGTATAAGAATCTCTTAACGATTCACAACCTGTAGTGGGTACTGCAATGGTGGCACCAACTGCCAAGTTCGTTACAGCATAAGCAGAGTTACTTGTAAATCCTCCACCAAGATAACCTCGACCGAGAGTTGCCATAGAAGCGGTTGTTGCTCCAACGACACCTAAGCGATAGTGAAACTGGTCAACATGTGCAGTTATTGCATCTGTACCATCTCTATAACCACCGATTAGGAAGTCACCATCAGAACCGATAGGCCCTTCACCTGTTCCGATGGAATGAATGTATTCTAGTCTACCGTTAATCCAGAATCGGAACTGGTTATATGACCTTTCAACCTGTAAGTGATACCAAGCACCAGTGCCGCCACTCCTGTCAGGACCACCCGTACCACCAACGACTTTCTGAGCAGTGAGGCCTGTCATGTTAAATGTATGACTTACTGCCGCAGTACTACCGGCATTATTTTGTGTCCAAACCCATTGCATACCTGTTGGAAGGTTGTTCCCAACACCGTGACTTCTCAGTGCGAATTCAATCCCACCAGTACTGCCTGGAAATGCTTTTGACTTACCAAAGATGATTGTGCCTGGTTTGAATGGTTTATCTGGTTTAATCCAGAAATCCGTGTGCATATATTGGAAGTTTCTCGCCGTGCTTACACCCGAATGGTAGTTGGTGGGAAATCCAAAACTTGTATGGTGGTCAACGAATAAAACACCACCAGTTTGACCAAGGCGATTATCGCCTGTCCCTGTAAACTTCAACGAAGAAATATTAGGTGAAACTGCACAATCTGTTACATCATGATATGGACCGTTCTGAATATTATCAAGAGTAGAAAGTGCAAATGGTTTTCTTGTAGTATGTGGTTTGAAGTAACTTTGTTCTAGTTCTTCACCAACACGATAATCACCACATCCATCACTATACATGTGAATCATGTGACTTGCACCAAAGTAATTAAAATCATTTCTTAGTGCTGGTCTATATCGATATGATTGGACACTTGGTCTTGAAGAAAAATCTGCTTGTCTGGTGTTTTTATTTTGTCTTCGTCTTATCTTCTGCTGATACCCTGCTTGCTGACTTTGATTCTTACCTGTCTGGTTGGTGATATCCCATCCTCTTGGGGTGGTAATTACACGAACAGCATCTTGTGGTAGTGTAAGAACCTCACGACGATCTGCCGAGAGAGTTGTCTTTTGTACTACTCTGCCATTTCGGTCAAGGTAGATTGCAAGTTGTCTGGTATCTTTAATCGACATCTATATTATCCCTCGTCTGATGACCATGTTCGTGAAGTTTCATCATTATCTGCCGCCACTACTATGTATGAGTCTTCACCAGTCTTAAAGAATCTAACACTTCCATCATAACCCGTTGCAATTGTTAACTCATCAACGGTATCTGCGGATATATCATCTATGACTACTTTGCCCCCATTGAGGGACACTACGGAATAATAACCCTCGGAAGGGTCGGCCGAAGTTTTTATTGTTGGAGGAACAACGGCAGAAAATGAAGAGTTATAGTCACACACAACATTGTTACCCGCTGGTCGCTCGGCAGTTAAACCATCGGCATCTATTGTTGAATTTTTAGTAACTGTGACTCCATCACCAAATGGTTCTAGAGTATTTACGGTAGTGGGCCCGTCAACCCCCGCATATAAACTACAGGAGTAAGGCGCATCGATGCTTGAATTATTGTAAGCATAAATTCCAACAACGCCAGGTTGTCTAATAAAGACAGACTCACCACGAATTGATGAGTTGTTTACTGCCGCAACTCCACCACCCAGACAGTCTCTAGAATCTGAGAAAGAACAATCAATGCTAGATGTATTGTTTGCGTGGAATCCTGGCCCGGACGAGCGGTGTGCTAGACATCCATTCAAAAGCATTGTAGAACCATTCAGTGCAAGGAAAGCAGAACCACCGCCCTGAATTCCACTGTCCTCTAGTTCTTGAGTTCCTGCTTGTCTTTGTCCGTTGTATAGAGAGAAACAATAGAATGCCTTGAGGTTACTGTTGTCTACCGCTGAGAATCCATTTTCAGTACATGCTACCACAATCGAGTCTTGTAGATTTATTTCTGAATTCTTTTCAGCAACAATTCCATCTCCACAACCAGTTACACAGCAAGCACCCAAAGTAATGCTTGAACCTTTTTCTGATAAAATTCCAGTTTCACATTTTGTAATAACGGGTGCAGTTGCATTGTTTTCCCACAACCAACTAACACTAGAACCAGAAGATGCGTGGATTCCTACTTTATAATTACTCATGTGAATATTCTGACCAATGTTTATGGTAGAATTATTATCTACATGAATAGCGGCGCCCTCGGTAGGACTGCTGGCACTAAGTCGGTCTATGGTAGTAAAGCAAATATTTTCAATTAGTCTGAGGGAGCGATTTCCCTCTAAGAATATTGCAGAACCTAAGTGTGGAGTAAACACATAGGTTCTAGGAACCACATAATTAAATTTCAAGAACCCGTCTAATTCGCCATACGCTTTACCGGCCTGATTACCTTCTGGTGATGCAGGGGAGGATAGGTCAGTCGCTCGTAAAGATGACGCATCTAGATTTCTAAACTGATTTCTATTGGTGTTTAAGTTTTCTAGGATGAAGTCTTTGTTTGCATCGGTTCCTGCTACACCAGCGGAAATTCCAAGAAGTCTATGGCAACCCATTGCCATAAATCTTCGGAGCATAAGGTCATTTTCGTCATATCTACCAGTCACATCAACCGGATACTCGGGTTCACCGTCATCATTTAGAGGACGAATTGTATTGGGCCCAAATCTGTTTTGGTCTGAATCGAGATTTTGAGTTGCAATATCAAATCTCATTTGACCACTAACTTCGCCGGGTTGACCACCACATTCATCACACCAAGGGTGAATGATAACAAAGTCATTCGGCCCGTTGAGTCCAGCGTTTGCTAGATTACCATGGCGTATCTGAATGTCTTCTGATATCTTTGCCCACGGAGTTGTAGATTGATATGGTCTAACAAACATAGACCAGCGACTGCCTGGTTCCTCAACCAAATCTGCACCGGCCTCTGGATTAACAATAGAAGGGAACGAGGGAAACTCACCACCGGCAAGACAACTTGTTGTCTGTGGGTTATAGTATGTTCCTTGTAGTGGTGTATCTATTTTGAATGCTGATGTATCTTCATAGAAATAAATTCCATCTCTGTCAAGAGTGTTTCTAGAACCAATACTTCTATTATCGTGGAAAGGTTCATCTCCAATTATCTGAATTTGATTTCCCTGTGGGTGAGAAAAATTAAGTGGAGTGTCCCATCTATGAATACCTCGCTTCAACCGAATTGTGACAATAACATCTGATAATAGATGTTTGTCATTTAGATATGTCAACGCGGCGTAAATACTTTCGTAAGGCGCCCCAGCAGACCCATCATTAGAATCATCACCACCAGCAGGATCGACAAACAACTCCTGAGAATCTGTGATGATTTTCAGGGAACTTGCAAGAGTTGAAAGGTCAATTGGACTGTATTCTTTTGCCATTTATTATCCTCTTAGAAGTATGTATACAATTATCGTGGTGTTTCACCAAGATAAAGTTCAGCATCTACCATCCAAACGCCTCTTAAAATAGACCATCCGATTCCTGCGGGACTCCAGTTGACTGTAAATCCTTCCGGTTGATATTCTGTTATTGTTCCGGCCAAAATGTTACTTGAATTTTGGGGAATTTGGTCGATACCATCTAAACTGTGTCGAACAATATGATTGCTGGCAGTCGATGGGTTATCTGAATAAGGAACACCTGCTTGTGGATTTTGTCCTGAGTTTACTAGATTATCCCATTTCAAATCTGAGTCTTGTGCCCATTCAAACGGTTTCTTTTTCGTCTTGTATGGAATGAAGTAAAAATTTTGTCTGTTACTTGCATCACCAGAAAAGAGAGCGTTTACAGTCTTATAAACATATCCGGTTTCAAAATACCGTTGACACATGGATTGTTCTACTTCTGGCATTCTTCTATCGAATAGAGTTGCCTGGGCGCCCTCTTCTATTTGAACTTGGGAAATCGACAGTGTACCTGTGTAGTTTGTTCTATCCTCTTGACCAAGATAATTTGCGGCACAGTATGTTTGGAATGCTACTTCGACACAATCGTCGTTGTTAGTTCCAATAGATGTGCCAGAAGCAATTGGTGGCATTGTGAATGTGAAGATAACTTGCGTCCAAGATGTGGCAACAGCAAACTGTCGTTGGCCAACATTTACTGTTGTTGATGGAGAACCACCAGAACCAAACTTTTGATTGACTCTAAATGAGGCAAAACCATCAACAGTTCCCTTCACCCAGAAACTACATGTTACTTGCTTACCTGCTAGAGTTTTTACATCTTCGATTCTTTGAGCAAGACCCGCTTGTGTTTGAGTCCCACCGGCAGATGTTACAAGACCTTTGAAATCCATGTAGTATTTTGGCAAAGATAAAATTTTACTTTGTCCCGCCGCGAATGCTTTCCGTTCGGCAGACAATACATATTGGTCACCACCATTAGCATTTGCAGTTATAAACCATCGGTCTGCAACATAAGAAGTAATAGAGGATCCTGTTAAAGTAAATGTCCAGGCAGAACTTATCCCTCGCATTCTTTGCCAGAAATCAAAGTTACCGTTGATAATTTTATTCTTAAAGTTATCAACTTGATTTCCAAAAATGTCAATTGCACTACTACTCATTTATTGTCCCTCATGTGTTTAACTGCTGTGCAAAAATGTTAACGAAGTAAGTTCCCAGATTTGCATCTGATGGTTTCAACTGAATTGCAATTTGGTTATGATTACCATCTCCATACTGGTGTGTAGTGCATAATCTATAATTCGAGTTATCATCTGCACCGTAGTCATTTGGTGCAAAGGTGTAGACAGGATTCACAATAACGCCAGGTGTTGTTCCGGTTGAAAGGAAAGTTCCGATTCTTGCCATACTCCCTGCAACGGCCGCCGGAGGCAATTCACCCGGCGTGCTAGATGTGTTGTCTGTCAGGTTGTTTAGATTTACGACATAGTGATTTGGATGGTCGGCGGATGTTACACCAACTGACTTCAAGTCAAACACACCAGAAACCATTGCTCTTATTGTGTTTGCTGTGGGGTCTGCTTCCATCTTAGCATCAACATATGTTTTGACAGCACCAACTGTTGGGACTTCGTTGTCTTGAAGAGCGTGCGTGGTTGTCATGTCGGTGGTGATACCATCAATAACAGTATTACCTCTTCGTAAACGAAGACCACCGTTTATGTGCATACCCGTGTGTGCTTTTCCGTTCGCTGTATATCCAGAACCATAAACAACACCAGTAGCATTCGAGTCAAGACCTTCTGTATCGGTTAGTAGTCCGATTCTACCCGTGTCTGTAACTCTTAGTATTTCTTCATACTTCTTATTACCAGCACCGTCAGCACCGTCAGCAGAAGCACCACTTAATCCACCACCTTGACCACCACGACCCACAGTCCATTTGTTCACAAATGTATTCTGACCAAACACTGTTGGAGTTAGTGATGTCATACTAGAGATGACATTGGCAACATCTTTCTTGGAGTCTGTAACTATGTGTCCATCATTACTACCATTTAGTGAAATATAGTTGGTAGGTTGTGATGGAGTCATCACACCCGCATCGATTAGTCTTGCGTTAGTTCCGGCATAAGCACCAAGTTCTATATCACCATAAGATGCTACAACACTGCTCTTGTTCTGTGGTCTTAACTGGGCACCGAATGTAACCGCACCCCGTGGACCCACGGCAGAACCAGATGCACCGGGCATAAAGAATTTAAACCCTTGATTTGGTTGGAGGTCAATGTCAGCAGTCCAACCATCAAACAATCTAAATGCTTTCCACTTATTGAGTAGACCTGGCGACTGACCGCCATGATATACCAATACATCTCCGGTGTCGTATGTGGCATCATCTTCTGTGTCGGTTAGATTTGAAACACCGAGACTTAAATCAAGACCATCAACATATGCCGCACTTGCAACAGAATTTACTTTGATGATATAGTTGAGTGCAAGATAGGGTTGCATGTTGTTGTGTGGTTTGTCGTCTCCAACAAAACCATCACCGTCTGCACCACCATATGAACGCTGACCTCCCTGAGAATACATCTTGGAGATTAGTGGCCATGGTGCTTGTCTTTGACCAGTTAGAATTTCATCCCACTTATCCTGTGGAATCCAAGTTGGTTTTACATCATCCTCACCGATAGATCTTCTTTCGGCATTATCCATTGCTCTCTTATTACTTGTCAGGTCAGACGGAGCAGGCGTCGGTGAATAATTAATGTTAAGTTGTCGCTGTTGTCTTGCCGCTTCTCTATCGAATACGCCAAATCCACCACCACCAAGATTCCTTGCCTTCTCTTTGTAAGTCGGGTGTCTGGGGTGTACATGGCCTATTTGATGCTCGGCAAGATGGACGGGGCCCTCATGAACTTTGTTATGAAGACTTATGTGTGAGTGACCCTCTTGGTGATTGGACACATGGTCTGCTGTGTGATCTTTAACATGATTCGCAACATGTTGCTTAGTGTGTGTGTCGATATGTGCATGGGTACTGGGATGCTTGGGATGTGCCTTACTGTGTGCGGTGACCTTGAAGTGAGGCGATTGGTTCGGGTGTAGGCCCGGATGAAAGTGACCAGACTTATGGGGGTGATTCGCCGTATGGTTTTCAATATGGACATGCCCAGACGAGTGATCATCTGGATGGAAGTGACCCTTTTCATGATTTGATTGATGGACATGGCCATCTTCGTGGTCATCTGGATGGAAGTGACCCTCTTGGTGTGGGTGATCAACAATGTGTGGGTGTGGGTGATTATGTTGTGTGTGCGGGTGCGGATGGTCGTGGTCGCCAGGGTGTGGGTGTGGGTGTTCGTGTGGAGATGGTTCCCCATCAATGTCACTATGAATATGCCTTGCAAGTTCATCTATGGTAAGTTGGTGTTCTTCTTCACCACCCTCTTGCCCAAGCATGTAACTTTCAAACCCTGTGTTATTCTCTAGGAATGACTCCATATACAAACCATCGTCGGTTTCACCATATGGAATTCCTTCAGACAAACCAAGAATCGTTCTACCACGAAGGTCTGGTTTTCTAAATTCATGAATTAGTGCCGCTATAGGAACGATAGTTCTTTGTTGTCCAACAACTGTTAGGGTCAACGAATAACCATCTTTAAACATTATGTCGGAGTCTGGAATTTCTGAGAATGCACCAGAACCCTGTGCTTCTTTGACCTTTGTGTGGAACACTTGGATTTCGAAAGTTCTAGTTGAAGAATTCCATGTGTCAGGAAGAATCTCGCCTTCCATTACAATATCATCAACTACCTGTGTTACTGTGGTTCCTTCATCCGGACCACCTTCAGCAAAAGTTGCATCATATTCTGATGAATAGTAAATTCTTTGTCGGAATCCGTAAGTCTTTCCGATTCTATCGAACAATTCCTGAAACTCTGTAACGGACAAATGCTGACCATCGCACATAGACCAAGAGTTAGGAATAAATGCGGGGTTACCTGCATATGGCATGATTGTACCAGTCGGTTGAACAGCATCTAAACTGACTGTTGCTCTACCGCCGATTACTGTACCGATGTAGTTTGTAACAATACCAATGGCGGGGTCGATACGAGTCATGACTGGTTTGATAACATGACCACCACTGACCGGAGGAGTTGATGACATCTTGCCAGGATCTACATCTGAAAGGAAGAATACATCTTCCCCTGCGGTTGTAATTCCTGCCATGTTTGTTAGGGAGATTTCACCCTGATATACAACTGTAAACTCATCTGTTCCGTTTACGGTTTCTACGACACCAGCAACTTCCGCTTCGATTGGAGACTGTCCTACTGCGGCAGTCCAACCCTCTGAACTTCCGTCTAGGGGAACATTATAACGAATAACATCACCAGGCGCAAACCCGTGACTTGCCTGTACTTTGGTATCTCGGATTGATTTTCCGTCGCTACCTGCTGAAATTAGTTTAAAAGCACTAACGCCCATTCGTGTCTCCTAGAAGATATATCATAATATGTATATCACAATTCCGCATCTGCTTTGAATCCTCTGATTTGTGCATCCGGTGTTCCTGGCGTGGCAGTCAATGAAATAGTTGCCGACCTAGTTCCAATTGGTGATGCTTGTGGTGTGCCGGCCGTGGAAGTATAACCTAGAGTCATCGTCGGCGCAGTTCTCATTGTTGTTGGGAAGAATATGGTATCAACTGCATTACCTTGATTGGTAGAAGGTGGTCCTCCTGTACCATCGACGAATAGAGATAGGTCACCATCTTGCCAATAATACCTTTGACACCTTGCCAATTCAATTTCTGGTTCGTGTAAGTCGAATGGAGTATCCTTTTCTCCCTCCTCCAACTGTACCTTTGAAAGTTCCAGAACACCATCGTACTCGATGTGCTTCGTATTTCCGGCACCTGAACCCGCTGGAGCATATGTGTAGAATTGAAGTGCAGTGTGGGAATCGGCCGTTCCGCCATTTGCGGTTGCTCCGATGGCGGGAAGTTTTACCGTCCCTGTAAATTTAGTCCAGTTTGTTCCAATATCTGCACCCAAAACACTGCCAACAATTGATGTTCCGCCCCGACCACTGTTTCCGCCGGTTCCGAAGTCTTGCTTGACCGCAACTTGAATTGAACCAGGCACTGTTCCCTTCGCATAGAAAGAAACGGTTACATCCTTACCGGCGAGGTCACGAACATCTTCTATTCTTTGTTCTAGTGCAACATAACTTGCACTGGTTGTCGCTCCCGATAGTTTACCAGAATGTCTCATGTAATATGAAGGATATCCTGGCACTTCAGTCTGTGCGAATGTAAAGTTACCACGCTCAAGAGAGAAAGAAGACGGAGTTCCGGTAGACCATGTTCTGACCCATCGGTCTGCCGAATACAGATTATTTGTTGTTGATGTATCAGACGATGAAGTTCCAACTCCTCTTTGCCAGAAATCAAAGTTACCATTGATAATTTTATTTCTATATGTTCCTGATGGGTTTGGAACCAGAACTTCACTGTCGTCGATAAAGAAACCTTCTAGGTGAATCGAGTGGTCAAACGGCCCATCACTTGTGGAGCGTTCTAAAGCATACATGACATGAGAACCAGAAGTGCTAGAACTAATAGGAACAATTACTCTGACAGATTGTGATGTTCTGTCATATGACCCAGATAGTTTAGTATATCTGTAATCTGAGTTTTTCCAACCAAAAGTTGGAAGACTAGCGGTGTCATATTGTGTCGCATAGAACGAATGGTCTGATTCGGAGTTGAACTTCAACCTAAAGTTGAATGTTAAGACAGCATGAGTTGCATTACTTGGAACTGGAGTGTTGATTGAATTTGACCAGAAAGAGTAACCTGTGGTATCGTAAAGACCCGGCCGAGTCAAAGAGTTACCACCAAAAGCAATTATACCATGCGAATATCCTGTTCCGTCTTGTGGCCAAGAACCTGCCGTACTATTATGGTCTTGAACGAATATTCTGCCGTTATTAATAGGACTGAAAGTTCTACCAACCAAAGGAGACAATCTATCTGCATTAATTGTTTCGGTGATTGTCGTTCCAACATAATTTACGAAGAAGCATTCCGTATCACTAGAAGTTACTACGACTGGTTTTCTAACCATACCGACAGTTTTTGGTGATTCTTCGATGAGAGATTTAGATGCAGTTGACCCTGCTGAGTTTGCACTCAAGAAATACACTGCCCCGGCGGTAAGTCCATAATCATTTGGCATGGTAAAGAACCCACCAGTGGTGATATAGAATTTAGTTGGGTCAGAACTGACGCTAGTTTCCGTAACAATACCAATTGACTCGGATTCTAGTCTACTGTTTGCTTGTGCTTTTACATAGGTTCCGTGTTCATATGAGGTTCCCGTCCATGCCGCTCCACCAGACATACCATTTTTAGTTTCTGAATCGAATCGAACAACATCTCCAACTTCAAAATCATTAATCTGTTCGATAAGTTTTCTGTTGCTCGCTCCAGCGGCCGCCAATACATCTTCTGCGGCAACTTCATGACCAATATAGTTTGTAACCAACGCACGATTTTCATCCAGTGCTGTGATAACTGGTTTTCTAATATATCCCGGCGTAGTAACTGGAGTTAGTGATAACTTACCAGATGATGTATGGGAAAGGAAGTAAGCATGGCCCGGACTCAATTCTGTGAGAGCGGAAGTTAATGCACCTGCCCATGATTGATTTGGATTGGCAACCACCTCACCGTTGAATGTTACATCGAATGTATTCTTATCAACGACTCTAGAAACAACACCAACGACTTCTGCATTCTGTTTGGTATCTGCTTTTGCCAACACATACTGGTCGGTTCCGGTGGTAAAGTCTCTTCTGACCACCATACCAAATGTCATTCCGTGGTTGTTTTGGAAGACTCTCTTTCTATTTGCACCATTTACAATCTCAACGAAACCGTCACTATTTACGCGACCAATTTCTAGTGTGCTTCCTGCCGTACCTGCCCAAGTCTTATATTGAACTAACAAGTCTCGGTTCTGAGCAGTTGCTCCTGAAGTTGTGTTTGCGTTTGTAACGCCCGTGCTTGCTGTAAATCCAAACTGAATACCTGCACAAACTCCATGAGTGTGCATGTCAACTATAGCAAGATTATTACCTATAGAACCGATGCCTTTACCGGCACTTAAACCAATGTCGTGGGAGAATTCAAAAGCATTTCTTGGATATGTCCATAGAATAGATTTATCGGAAGATGAACCCCGAATAATAAGACCACCACCAACAGAACCACCCGTACCAACAGTTTGGTCATTATCACCAGCAGTTGAACCACCAGGACCGGTGTCACCGAGAATCAGATTATAATCATCAACACTTAAATCAAAGGAGTTGACTGTGGTCTTCGACCCGTTGAATGTAATATTTCCCGTGAAAGTGTGGTCACTTGGAATGATGGTTTCTAAACCAACAGTTAAATGTCCAGCATCATTGGTGTTTGCTGTTATACCTTCATTACCAGTAGCAGTGTAAACTTTAAGACGATTGAGTTTATCAATAATCTTAGTATTAGTTACAGTAAACCACTCCTCGAATGTGTCTCCGAGGACTAGATCAGAAATGATGTAGGTATTTTTATGTGGTCCTGTTGCCGCCATAGGTTATAGTCTCTCTGAAATTTCTTTTAACATACTTTTTAACTCACCAATCTCATCCTTCATGTTATTTATATCATTTTGAAGGGAGTTTACAGTCTCATTTCTTTTCTGTTCGTTTTTATATTCATTTAACTTTGCTTTATTAATATTTATCAATAAACCAGTTCTCGTATCTCTTTCCCAGTCTGGATTATTTTTTACCTTCTTATATCTCATACGGTCAACGCAATCGCTCTAAGGTCTTTGATGATTGGTGGATTAACGCTTCCTTCTGGAGTTCCATCGGTAGTCATACAAATCTTAACTGCAAAAGTCGAGAATCCGTTACTCTGTCCGAAGTGTTCATTATAATCATCTTGAGATAATGCAAATTTCAAAGTAGTAAACTGATTATCCGTGTTGTTTCTGTGTGAGTCGTCTGGTACAGCAGTTCCATCTGGCCCCAGTTCTACAGGTGCCAATCTTTCTAATTGTATATAATCAACTTCATCGAATGGTCTAGTCTCCATTCCAGAAACTGCCTTCATGTAGACCTGCACATCTCCTGCACCCGCCTTCTCCAATATGACTTGGAATGCATTGGGGTCTGAAGCACCTTCCGGTAGACTAACCCTGCGAGTTATATACCGAGAATGACAACCAACTCTACCATTTAATTCTGCTTTCTTTTCATCTTCTATTGCCATATCACTACTGATAAAGTTAGAAATCGAAACCAAGTTGGACTGTGTGGTGTCAACCATAGGAGTAATTTTGGGGTTGCTAGTCTGCATGGTCACATCGACCGTTGCAGTCCCTTCTTCCTTAATCTTCCGTCTTTTATCAATCTTGGTAGTCAGATTTGCCTCAATAGTTCTTGAGAAAACATCTCCCAGTCTATTATCCAACGCTAGGTCATATTGAATACCAGTGTTGGAGAGTTTAAGGTGCTTGGCATGAAGATGAACAGCATCAACATCTGATGTAGCACCCAGTGCTGAGTTTTGTAATGTTAGAGTCTGGGGAGCGGTTGTATAATCTGCCCTGTGGAGTTCAAACATTAAATCTTTGGTTGTGTTTGCTTGTGCAACCGAACCGTTCTGTGGTTCATAAAGGTCGTTAACATAAGTCTTACCAGAAATAACATTCTGAGTTCTGATGTCTAACTCTCCTAGTTCACCCATGAATAACTCATAATCGCCCGTATTTGTAACAAAGCAGAGAGAGTATTGGCCGGGTTCTAGGAACACCGGAGTTGAGAATTGGAATCTGGTCGGAGTAATAGGACCGATGTTGGTACTGTTAAGGGTAACATCTGTTGGATACTTCACCACTTCCGAGAAAGGAATAATAATAGAACTATGAGGCGCACCCTGTACAGTTGGACGAATTTGGAGTGTGATGGGCAAGTCAGTGTGCTTATTAGCAAAGTAAACATCCACTGCGTCCAACATCAACCCGCCGGGATATTCGCCTGCGTTGATTGTGAAAGTCTGTGCCAACGGGTCGATATATTGTGTGTTTGAATTGGTATCAAATACTGTTTCTCTACTAAACACATTGGCAACAACTCTTTCGCTACTAACTGTTTGTCGGCGTAAAACTGGAGGCCGGATTGAAACCGCACCACCATCTCTACTCAACTTCAAACCCTGTGCATAGTAGGGAGACTCAGCAGAGGTAGTGGCAAATTCAACATCGTTATCGGAGTCGTCAATGAAGCGGAATAATTTTTCACCGGCCTCGTATTGACCAGCAGGAACAGTAAACTTCAAGTCTTTAATTCTTCCCGCATCGGCACCAACACCAGTTCTCCAATAACCTCCGGTTGGCCCTCCTCCGTTGATTTTTGTCTGAGTAGTGACATTGACCCCATCAAAGAAACAATACACATTAGTGTTTGGTTTCAATCCGTGTGCGTTGATTGTTAACTCTTTCGGTCGAACAAAAGGAACAATACTTACATCTACGATTCTATTACCAATAACTTTCTTAATTCTATCTGGGATAGAACGAATCTGTACACCAACTCTAGTTTTCTTCTGTGCGATAGTTTCAGTAGTTCGTGAAACGCTTTGGTCATCATCTTCAAATCTCTTAGGCAATACCTGATTTCTCTTGGAAGTTCTGGGACTTGTGATGGTATCTACAACGGCGAGTTCGGTGTCATCCTCTGAAGTAAATTCAAGACCATACCACATAGACTCCCAGTCATTCCACTGACTTCCGAATCCCTTCCCTGAACTGGTTGGATTGCTATACTCTACAGACTTCCATGCGTCTGCCTCACCGATAGTGTTAACACGAATAACGGGTCTGTAGTTTACATCCCACCAAGAATCTCCATATGGTGTAATATCAACCTTACCCATCCAGTTGGTTAGATAGAATGGATTTGCTTTTATTGTGCTAGATGCCTCTAATTGGGATAGAACTGAAATTGTAGAACCATGTGCGATTCTCGCAATACCATTACCGTCAACAGTAATACCAGAGTTTGCTCCGGTCACACCATACAGTTGATGCGAATTAGCGTTGAAAGACGGTCTTAGTGTTCCGTTTTCAAAATCAATCGAACAGCGGTAGTCATTATTTGCAACATCACCAACTCCATGACCACGGAAAGAATCTACCAGAATCGCATTCTTAAAGGCAATGACTTCTTCAGTGGTGCCCTCTCCCATGTCCTTCTCAACAACCAATGTAGCACTGGCCGCTTTTTGTTCTAGGTCAGTCAGGGTGGTGAAATATTCTAGTCCACCAACACGGTCTTCAATTTTACCGATGTCTCTCATAGTATATCGTTTGTTTTCAATATACTTTGTTCTGATATCATCAACATTGAATGTGTATGGAGGAATAGTCAATTGATACAGAGTCATAGAGTCTTCTCTGTCCTCGGGAGCAACTGGTTCTAGTGCAGGAATACCTTTGATAATATCAAATGTAGTGGCATCGTCACTTAATCGTTTGGTCAATACAACCTTGTCAATTCTAGGCAAGAAATATGTGTAGTCTGCTACCAGAATATCTCCGGGCGAACCCAACAAAGTTCTAGGAACATATGACCTCGAAGCAGTTCGTGCGCCCACTGCAAGAACATTATCTCCCGCACCCACAAATTTCGCTTCTCTAATATGTCTAAAGTCAACACAATGTGCCAACTGAACAGTTTTTCCTGTTATTGGACTGGTGAATACTGGAATTTCCGAGTAGCGTAGTTTTGTTTTTGTATCAGTTTCGTCGGTTTCATAATTATATTCAGATGGCGTAATGTAAGAGTTTGCAATGATTGGACCTTTACCGGAGTGTGCAAAGTAATCATATTCTACTCTCAATACTTCAGCACCAAGACCACCTGGCACTTGAGTGTCATTTCTGATTCCACCTTGAGAAGTGTGTAAGTAGTTTTCTTTTACAGAATTCTTTACATACAATCTTCCGTAAGAATATTCAGTATCTCTCTGACCGTTATCAAAGATAAAGTCATTACTTCTGTCTACCCCACTGTCGGTTTTTATGGAATTGATTCGTAAGATATCAGCGTGCTTCAATTCATAATAATAGTTATCAGTATCACCATCCTTCATTGGATACCCACCGGCATGTCCAACTGAGTCTTGAACCTCAAACTCGAATGGTATGACATTACCATCTTGTTCTCGGCCGCCAACAAGCAACTCTTCTGAAGTTAGCGTCTTGGTTCTTATTGAATTTACAAAATCACCAACATCACTCTGACCCTCAAATTCCACAGTAGCAACCAATGAGTAATTGAAGTCTGGACTTAGTGGTTGTGAGTCAGTGAATCCACCGCCAGTTTCATCGAAACCTCGAATCTTCAGAGTTCTTCCGTTGTCTTCTAGAATAAAGTCTAAGTCGGTCAGATTCATTGGACATGCAAAGAGGGGGAATGGTTCGCCGGTGTCGGCATCCCAGTTATTGTCTCCTGCATCTCCTTGAACGGTCAAGGCATAATATCTTGCCTTAGTTGTTGTCTGAAGAACGGTTGGAGTGGTGAAGTCACCACCCGCACCTGTAAATTTAAATCCAGAGGGCAAACTTTCCAGACCCTCTCCCAGTCTAATTGTGACAGTAGATTGGAATCCGTTATCCTCTAAGAAAACACTTTCTTTGGGGATGTCAAATATCATCTGTGTAGAATAAGATAATGAATTTACATCTCTAGAGAAATTTCCTTCTGGTAGAGGGAAAACTAAAGAAGGATGCTTTGTGTCATCATGTATTAGTTTGTTGTTTGGTGCGCCTTCCCAACCTCTGAAGTAATAAAAATCATCGGTGTTTGGAATTTGAATACCATTTCCATCGCCGTCTGTGAACAGCACGATATTGCCACCGGCAATCCATCGTGTCCAAATTGGAGTTGTCGTAGGATCTGCATTTTCAATGTCAAATTCTTCAGGGTCGTAGACCATTCTATCGTTATCATCTGCCAGAACCATGTACGATTCGTGACCCTCAGGACCGTAGTAGACTTTATCTAAATCCGCATGAGTCATGTCTTGGAACCCACCGTCTAGTGGGAGAACTGAAGTAGTATCCAAGTCACTTATGTAAAATCTCCAGTAAGAACTGTGTCGCCTGTCTTGTGGGTGGAAATTTCCATTTTCATCTGGTTGAGAATTTCTGCTAGTCCAGAGGTCATCGTCTCGGACAATATGGTTTACGAATGCTGTGCCGGCATAAACTAACTTTCCATAGTTTGATGTTGGGTCACCTTCACCCGACCACTCTTTATAGTAAAATCTTACCTTTGCTTTTCCTTCATAACCGTTATCGGGACCCCTAGTCTGCGTTAAAAGATTTGCAAATCCTCTAATAGCGCCTTCACCGTCCTCCGCGCCGTCGTTTGCGTTGATAGCGCCAAGAACATTACCGACAACATATGGGCCCATCGGAGTTGGAACAATGACGGGATTTCCGGTAGTTACTTGATGTTTGATGTCTCTTGCTTTATCAATATCAAGAACCTCTGGTGACTGAGTTTCAAACTCATAACCAAAGATATATGCCTTGCCGGGGTTCATGGTTACTGTTGCTTTTGCTCTGTCTCCGCCGTTGTCTTCTGTATAAACACCACGGTTATTATTTTCTGCAAGATGTTCTCTTAAGTCTAATTCAAAGGGTCTTACTGTATAAGAACCAGATTCGTCAAATGTTCTTCTTGCAAGGGTATCTTCAAGTGCGGCGTACTCTGTGTAAGTTGATTTTTTGGTTACCTTACCTTCAGTGTATGTCAGAAGTTCAATGAAATCAGTTTCATCGAATCCAGTAGCAGTATTGTAAGTTAACTTGAGAGTTAATCTAAATCTGTTTGCGCCAGGAGCATTGTAGTTATAGGTGCCGTTGGCAGGATCTCTAAGAGTCGGATCATCGGTCGATGTTACAATATCCTTTTGCACCGAGAATCCAACGGTGCTTGTTGGAAATGTGAAGTTTCTTCTGTTTAGAGTATCTAAGGTGAAAGGTGTTAGTGATTGAAAATCATTCTTTACGAAGTAACCATTTGTATAAAAGATTCCTTCATTGACCGATGCAACCTTGGATAATCCTTGAATACCATAAATTGCCACAGCATCATTGGGATTCTGTTGAATGTGTCTTGCAACTCTCCCTCTTTTTTCGTGGGCAGGATTGGTAGAAGAAAATTCTGCGTCTTGCTGGAAAACCGAACCAGATACAAACTGAATGATGAAGACCCAATAATCATCAAGGTCTTCGTCGCCAGGTTTAATAACCTCCAGAACTCTTGCTTTGGTATCTACTCCAGCATTATTTTGCTGTATTTCAAAATTTTCCCAATCACTGGGAATTAGTTCCTTCTCCTGACCCGTCGCGGCATCTCGGACTTTTCTTCCTATTCTCAAGTAGTATGCATTTTGGGATGCAACCTCACCACTAAGAACTCTTGCGCCCTCATCAAAGATGTGGTCACCGAATCTTTGAATTTGATTCTGAAGAATAGTCTGTGCCTGTGTTAGTTCTCTTGCCTGAACAGCATACCCCGGCTGGAACAACATACGCAAGAACTTTTTGTCCTCGTCGAAGTCATCATAATATGGCGTTCTATTAAAAATCGTCTTATCGTATGCCATTTAGTCCTATGCTCCTTAGAAACCTATGAGAATTTTGAATTCTTCTTGCTGTTCTATGATTCTTTCTACAGGTCTTACATTCTGTATGTATAAGACTTCTCCAGAACCCAAAACTACTTCTGGTGGAGTAATCTCTCTAACTACAATGTTAGTTGCAGGTGCGGTGTCCAGAGTAGAACCCGTAGTAAATCCACCACTAACATCTGTAAGATACAAGTCTCCAGTTGTTCCACTATAACTCTTAAACCAAGCAACCTTTGACGAGGTTTGAACACCAGTGGTGGGATGTTCTTGAGTAACTCCACTGTCCTCTGCAAAATATGTATCTGTTAAACTTGTACCTGTTATGGATAATTTATGGGTTAATCTATAAGATGGTGGTGATGACAGATTAATAAGAGGCGGCGATTGGTCAATGACTCGTCCATAGTTTTGTTTGTTGTCTACATCAACGGAGACGAAAGAACAATCTCCAGTCCCATCTCTAGTAAACTGTTTTAGCAGTTCTCCACCAGCAAGTTCAAATCTCTTAATACCACTTGCGGATGAACCACTGGAAAATCCAACCATATCTCCAGACAATCCACTAAAGGAACCAGTAACACCAATTACAACCATTTCAATTCGTGGGGAACTGATGTAGGACTTGATAAATCCTTCAGCGGTTGCTCCCACAGAACCTCCGGTTCCCGTTACATATTGAGTAACCTTCTCTCCTTCGAAGAAGTCTTTAGTTTTCTTTTCGAAAATATACCTAAATTCATCTTGAACGGGATTTGATTGTTTGAATGCTCCTCTAACTTCGGCAACATCAAGAATAGAATATTCTGATTCAGGTTCGTCTTTGAAACTTAAGATTTTTGCTGTGGCATGAGTTTGGTTACCCATGACATAATTACCAACCTTATATGTTCCCACCAAAGAATCATAGTTATATGCGGTAGTTACACCAAATGGTTTTGATATCAACAACTCTGTGCCTCGGTTATATTCATTTCCGGCAATAAGAGTGTCTCCCGTCAATCCAATTTTATTTAAGATTGGGTTCTTCACAATACCAAATTGTCTAAATTCGTTTTCAGATGGCCAAGTAGAAGTTTTATCTCCCTTGTTTGCTTCCATCAACAGCAACGCTCTGGTTGCCTGTAGTTCCTTAATTGCATCACTTCCATGACCACCGTTTGGTGAGGTGTATAATTTAAAAGTGGAATCACCGGAACCCGAAGCGGCAGGAGTTAGGATTTCAATTCTAGCATCTTTATAACCCTGTCCTTGCTTGACTATCCTTGCCCCACTAATTTTTTCGTTACTATCCAGTGTTGGAATTATTTCACAATCTTCACCATCGCCGTGTACTTTAAGTAAAGGTAGAATTCTATAAGAAGACCCCTTTCTTCCAGTTGCATCCGGCAAGAAAATTTTAGCGCCCAGTGCTTTGTCAAGTACTGCTTGTTTTGTTATACCGTCGTAACTTACGATTTTTCTTATGATTCCAATTTCAGTACCACGACCATCATCAATATAAAGAGCATAGTCGTTATATGCACCACTAAGGATGGATGCATTTGGATTTAATTTAACCGCAGTGCTAGGTGCAGATGCTTCCAGACCAAATAATTGTGATTGATTTTCCGAACCGGAATATATCTTTCCACCTGTAGAAGTTACTTCAACATGGTCAATTGAACCATCGATTGCAGTTTCCTGTGTGGTAAGTTGGTTAATAGTTTCATCAGAAGTTTTTGCCGTAATATAGGTAACCGGCATATATTCATCAGTGAGAAAATCTCTCATTCTCTCAGTCAACTGATACATAAATTTCCACTTATATCCGTCACTCGTTGTTACAATATTTGAGGTTGTATGTGATGGTTGACTAGAAGATGCCGCACCGCCATTATTAGAAATACACTTGTAAACTTTGAATGTATCGGTTAGGACATAATACTTTTTTAGACTTCCGCTAACATGAAGGTTAACGGTTGGGTCATACTGAGCATATATGGTATTGGTCGTCCAGTTATATCGAGGAACAACCATCATAATATTTTGATTATTCAATCTCTTTAGAGCAAGTCCATTTCGCCATGTATCATTTTCGTAGTAATCGCTGTCGGTTGCGAGTGGCGGAACCAGTTCATTAGACCAAGCGTCTACCTTTCCGATAAAAAGGTAGAAGTTATCGTCGCTGGATTCGTTCAAACTACGAACCAAATCTCCAGCGAAATTCCTCTTCCAAGATGTTCTTAATGCTTCGTTACTCATACTACTATATAGTCCTTAATTTTATGAACATGTAGAACAACATGATGTCATTCCCATGTTTGGTGAACCTGTTGATATGCCGTCAGGCAAACTATACTCTCCATTAGTACCAACACCATAGTATGGGTAATTGGATGTTGCTCCACTTGGATTTAACCATGTAGACACATCAGGATCTGAGTGGAAGTGGTAACCAAAGGGCATGTTAAAGAACCATCTAAGACCAACCGCACCAAAGGAAATACCAGCAGGTATCTTGTTCCAACCTCTGCTATTTGGATGGGAATATATTCCCCAGCAATCATATTTGTATCCTTGTGCGGCCGCAGAACCACCATACACTGCATCAGTTCCCCCAGTCCCTAGTGGGAAGTTGTTTGTGAAGTGCGCCGTGAGTCCTGCTTCAACGAACACTGTTCCGTTGCCAGGAAGAATTGGTTGCGACGATTCATCTGTCGAAAGTTCTCCATTGATTCCGGCGTTACCAATTGTCGAACCAACTGCAAAATATCCAGTCACGCCAGCGAGGAAAAGAATACCAGACTGTGCTGATCCTCCAGCGATTGATGCACGGTGTAAGTACCAAGATGCAACAGTTCCCGTCCCTCCAGATGCAGTCATACCATTATGAATTTCTTGACCAACAACAAACGACCCTGTTGTAAATCCTTTATAATTTCCTGAGGCGTTTTTTGGTCTTGTGAGTTCTAATCTACCACCAGAAAGACCATATATGTGCCAGGCCGCAGTTGCCCCACCAGTGGAACTAGGATTGAAACCATGCGGATATAAATCTTTACCAGCACTGTTCTTTCTTAGATTTTGTATGGTGTTAAAATTGTAAGGAGTATAATGGCCAATTACAGGAATTTCATTTCCTTGTAACTGACTGTGGTGTGTTGTAATAGGATCTAAAGTATTTGTTAATGTAATTCTACCAAAGATTTCGTGTCCAGCGGGGTGAATTAGTTTTTTAAGCACAGACTTATATTTCTTAACAGACTCAGCAGACTTTAAAACATAAGAAAAGTCTTGGTAGAAATAACTGTCTTGGATTTTTTTGTTAGAACTAAGTTTGCCGTCATTCCCTCTATAGTAACCATAGTAGGTTGCCTGAGAACCAAATGCATAACTAAGTTCAATCCCCTCACCCTTACTTGGTTTTTCTGGTTTTATATCTGCCCACGGCCCACCACCTCCACCAAAGTCGGGCCCGCCGGTCATGTTTGGTCTTCCGTATGGTTTTAAGTTAGCACCTCGGATGGATGGGTTGGGAGAAACATTTGCTCGTTTATGAGATTTGATATATCTCTGGGGATTAAATTCACCCTTTTCTTTCTTCTTGGCAAACGCCCTTCTCTTGTCGCGTGAAGGTTCTTCATTCGTAGTTAACTCGTCTGGAATATCTCTATACCCGACACCGCCGTCAACCAGTTCTAATTCTAGTATTTCACCTTTAAGTCCAACATTAACCACGCGGGCCGAACCACCCTCGCCTTCACTTTGATTTCGTTCCCCCCGACTTGGATCTCTAAATTTAAACTCATCACCAACTTTATACCCCTGGCCAGGATTGATAACAGTGACAGAAGTTATCTGACTCCAAACTCTTTCTTTATATAATGTTCCGTCTATTAGGCATTGGATTACTTGGTCAGTTTCAAAGTTACCAACTATGTCTTTCAAAAATAACTCAGCAACCTCATATGGTCCTGTATTGTAAATATCGACGGCATCAACAGTTGCTCTTGCCAATATTGCTCCACCCTCGGAGAATTGCTGAACAACTCTGTTTTCAAAATTCCTTAAGACTTTATCATCATTGTCTCTAGTAACTTTAATAGAGACGGGTTGTATCCATTTGCCATCAGAAACCCTAAGCATGTCATCTTTTGGATAATAAAACTCTAAGTCGGAATCATATAAAACTCTAAACAAAAGTTTATATGATTTCTCTGTTCCCTTTGATTTATAAAAATCTTTAATGTTCTTCATTAAGTTTTCGGGACTTGCTTTCGTTCCTGTATTTTGGTCTGTAGCAAGTTCACGGGGAAAGTTTTTAATATACTTGTCGGAAAAGTAATCTGTAAATTCTTCTAGAGTTCTATCTAAATCAGACAGTTCATATAGCGTGTGAGTTTTTGCATATGCGTTTTGTTTTTGTTCTAACCATTCATAGTATGCTTCTAGGAAAACAACGAATCCCTCATGGTCTGCTCTGACAAAATCAGGAACCTGAGAAGAGACATGCTTAGAAACGCCCTCGTCGATAATTCTATCTACAGGAGGGAGATTCTGTGTACGCATATCTGGGGTTCCAGTGCGGAACACCGTACTCATTAGATTTCTAAGAACTAATGTTAATGGCATTATTTACTCCATCAATATCCACTTGAACTTGAACCGCCGCTGCCGCTCGAACTTGAACTACTGCCTGTATTCGTTGTTGTGCTTGATTGTGTACCAGTAGTATCTACTACATTTTCACTCGAAGTATAGAAATCTGTGTTGGTTACCCTAAACGACTCTTCCTTACCGTTCTCTGACATAGTAACTGTGAGAGAAAGTGGGTCAGTATTGTCCATAGTCAATATGTTATTTTTTGTAACCTTAACATCGAACTTCTCGGGTTTGACCGTGACTCTTACTTCCTGAGCAGGTTCTGTGACTGGATAAAAATCTCTAAACGAAAGTGTTCCCACAGAATAATCGATAGTTCCACACTCATGGAAGTATAACTTCTCTCCATCTTCATTCAGGTAGAAGAGACGAAGATTGCCATATCCATCATCGTCAATGTAAGCAACAACTGTTTTTGTTTCGTCCTCTGTTGTTAGGGGATTATCTTGTATCTTGTAAAAGAATCCAGAACTAGAAATCACAGAAACATGTCCATCGTGGGGATGGTGTAACTGGTTCTCAAACTTAAGAACATATACATCCTGTCCACTTAATGGAATAAATCTCTTTTCGAGTGCAACTGTTGTGTAGTTGTTTGTTATTGAAGAATTGGTTTCATCAATCATATCGACGAATCTAGAGTACAACAAGTTGGTATCAAATTTTTCCAAAGTATCTGAAATATATGTTTTTATGTTTCTAATGACTGCACTTCGGATATCACCCGGCGCCAGACCAGTCAATGCTTGGGTATAACTAACCGTGGAGTTTACCTTAATGTAGGTGAATTCGGGGTCAATTACAATTGGTCTTACTGTAACAATATTTTTAGATTTTAGAATACTATTAACGATAGACTCTTTCTCAGACTCGGTGAGCGTAAGACCTTCGTTTGGTTTGATGGACACAAAAACCCTACCATAAAAGGGTGGGTCGTTGTCTTCTCCGCCCCAAACGGAAATTGATTCGGCGGCAGGATATTGTTTTGATATGGTCGTTTGATAATCGAGAGTGGTAACTGCTCGGTCTTGTGCCTGATATGAGAGTGGTGCGTAATATTTAATAGACTCTTCTGATTCGGGCATCGCCCCGCCGGCGGATGGGGAAATCACATAGGTTTTATTTGTGCTTGCCAAACTACATGTGAAAGTATCACCCGACATACCATCACCAAATAAAGACCTATATTCTGCTTGACCAATTCCGTTAGCATTGGGGCCGTCTGTAATCAAATACTCAATTGTTATCAGATTAGAATCGTCTGGTCGCTTACCAACCAAGTTGTCCCCAAAACTAATCTCATACAGTCCATCTACATTTTCTTGTAAGAAGTAAACGGTGTCAGTATTTTTAATCTCTGCGAAATTTTTCGCAAGAGTCCAAGGATCATTAAATCCGGTAGTATCTGTTGTTGAATTCTGCACACGAACAACCAAATGTTTGGTGTCAACATTGATATCTGGAATTATAAATCTTTGGTCTGGATTTGTCTTGTCCACCACAAAAGTATGATACCGAATAGTTCCTTGATGAATTTCAGCAGTGCATCCGAATGGTTGTTTGGTGGTATCAAGTAAAATGGTTGAAAGGTTCGTGAATTTATATGTTCTGTTGTCCGACCCCGTGGCAGTAAACTCAGAATACTTTGGTAATATTAGAGTTCCCGAGGAGTTGTCATTATAATCTGGGAACACAACTTGAACGACTGCCTTTGGTGCGGTGAAAGATGTTGGAGTATAACCAATGTGCTTTCCGTGAGATACGATAGAGTTTCTCTTAACAGAACTATCCATAAACATCTCGTTAGCAACCATGTTTGCATAGAATGATTGGTAGTGAGTATTGTAGGCAAGAACATCAAGAAGCGTCGATAGCGCCGACCCCTCGAAGTCGTAGTCTTTAAAATAATCTTGACCTCTAAGATAGTTCTTAAAGTTGTCTCTTAGAGTTTCAAAATCTAGTTCGGTAATATTTAAGTTTCGTTCGCCGGTAGAACCTGCCATTATCGCAACCTTTCTAGTGCAAGATTGAGGTCTATGACCTCAGACCCATTTATCATTCTAAAGTATATGCTGATGTCAAGATAGTTTTCATCGGGACTCGCCGCCACAGCAACATCATGAACATTCACACGCGGTTCATAATTCTTTAGGGCGACCGTGACCCTCTCTTTAATATTTACCAACAACACCGGAGTAATGGGTTCAAACAAAAGTCGTCTGAGTCCAGCACCAAATTCTGCCTGAAACGGTCTTTCGTAAAAACTGGTTAATACGATGTTTTTTACAGCATTTTTTACGGCGTTTATGTCTGTCAGAGTTTTCAAATCTCTAGTGACTGGATTCTTTTTGAATGAGAAATCCACATCACGATACCTTACCTTATCGCTTGAACCTCTTTTTTCGAATTTAGAATTAGTATATGCCATAAAAATATCTATGCCTTATCTTACAGAATTTGTAGCAATCTGTTGAACCAAATGTACTTCTATAGAATTTCTTGCCTCTTCTAAATCGTGTGCCGCTTTGGTGAAATCTAGACCATCAACCTTATCCCACTTACACCACTGACATGAGAGATAACCTATGACTCCCTTTGCCCCGTGACGCAGGGGAAGAATGGCAAAAGCGATTACGCCGCTATTTTCCATCTGTTGTTTGCAATAAGAATCTTCAAAATCTCGAACCATGTAAATAATAGGTTCATCTCTCAACGCAAGTTGTAATCTAGGCATGTACATTGAAAGTGGACTATCTTGAAGTAAATGTCCCTCACCTTGTATTCCAACGCCCAGTGATTCGTGTGTGATGGTAAACTTCATCATGGATACGCCATCTAAGAAATGACCACCATTATGGAATTGTGCAATTTGTGACCTAGCACAATCCGATTCAATACGCAACTGGGTAAGTCTCTCATGAACTGTGCTATGGACTTTCCAAAAGTCACCATCCATAGTAACCCCTTTGGGTTGTTTGTTTTTTCTACTCTTGATAAGAGGAACTAAAACAGCGGCCGCACCTGCGGCGACCGCGGCCAATATCATTCCTATCTCAGTCCATGACCCAAACAAATCCATGTGGCAGTTCCTCTACTTCTGGGGTATCGTGTATTATATGTATGCATTTATTATCCATTGGCAAAAACATTTCCACTACCAGTTGCACATGCTGAACCACAACAAACTGGGTCACCAATTCTTGCCGCCTGGAGATTATTCACATAAACATTTGGACTACCTGCACAAAGATTAGAACCGTGGCACGGAGGGCCGCAACAGTGGGAATTCCATGCATCGGTTTCTCTGTGCCAATTCAAAGCATTGCACAAAACATTTGGTGATTGTTGTGCGTTCTGTCTGGGAGGAAAACATCCATGACCAGTACAAACATCAGTCTTTCTGTGTGCCGCTGGCATCTAAGTCTACCTCCTTACCAATCACAGGCCCGCTTCTCCAGTTCTCACCCTTTGGTTTCCCTATCAACGATTCTGGGTGGTCGCCACCAAAGTGACCCTTTGCTTTCATATCCTTTAACCACTCTTCGCCAAATTCTTTAATAAGAAACTCATCACGCTTTTTGCCATGCGTGTTGTGGTAATATTTACTCTGATATGTTACAGGTTTAAATGTCATTAATCCCCCCAATATTGATATTTAAGTTGTTCTAGATATTGAGGACCAAACACAGAGGAAATGAAATAGTCCCTATCCGAATTCCAGTTGTTAATGATATTTATGGTAAATTCTCTCTCGGATTGAACCTTACCTGCGACAATAGCGCCAACCTTAAAGGTAATGGGATATGGTATTGTTCTGGTTCCATCGGATAATGTAGTAGACCCCCATTGTGCGTATGCAGGAATAAATCCCGCCTCGGTATATGGTGCAGGTATTGTTTCCAAATCATCCGGTGGATTTTGGAACGCTGGAACGAATGAATCTAATTCCGGCATAAGTCCTACTACTGCTCCAGTAGATGAATTTAATTCTACACCGGGCGGAAACACCCCCTCCAACAACTCATAAGAATCTACTGGTACAGCACCGCCTCCGCCATCTGCACCATCACCTTCACCTTCTCCCTCGCCTTCTCCCTCACCACCACCTGCGGGAATATAAGTAGCAGTTATTTGTGCAGTATATTGTGATTTCTCATTCGCATCGGGTAACTGCTCGGGAGTATCCCAACCTATCTGAAAACTACCCTCATCACCTCTACCACCACCATCTTCGTGTTCTGTGGGTGGGTCATCTTCGTGTTCTGTGGGTGGGTCATCTTCATGACGAGGTGGTTCATCTTCGTGTGGATGAGGATGATTATGTGGAGATGCTACCGTGTGTGGATGAGGATGGTCATGAATGATTGTATGTGGGTGTGGATGGTCGTGTGGGAATGTGTGTGGATGGGGGTGGTCATGTGGTGATACATTTGGTTCGTGTGGGTGTGGGTGGTTGTGTGCTTCTTCGTGTGGGTGCCAGTGATTGTGGGGAGAAGGATCGGTTTCATGTGGGTGTGGATGGAGGTGTGGAGATGCTACCGTGTGTGGATGAGGATGGTCATGGGGAGACGGAGAGGTGTGTGGATGTGGGTGATTGTGAGGAACAGGATCCTCTTGTTGTTGAGTCAGAGGAAGTGCGGCAGGAGGCCAAACAAAGGATGACATTTGTGCCTCGAAGTATGTACAACTGTCAACCACACCATTTTTAAAAATGGCGTTAATGTTGTCGCCCTGTCCGCACCACCAAACCACTGGGTTTTCATTAAACGGTGCGTAGGGACTACCTTCACCGGCATGAAAAATATGGATTGCAGAATTCCCTCGGTGAAATTCATTCGGGTGACTTCTTAAAGTTCTACCCTGTTCGTCTTCTATTGTTCTGAAGTAAACCAAGGAGTCCATGTTCCAATAATTCTTTTCAAAATCATAACCCAAATAATCAATGTAAGAGAAATAGTTGAAAAAGTAAAGATCCCAACCCGGCGTCACTTCAAGAACCCTCCACGGGTCTGGGTTAATGCCCGGATAAGTTCCATCCTCGGCCGGTGGCATAAAACCAAACCCGAATCGACCGCCCACTTGAGGGTCACCGGCGCCCCCGGCAATTACATGGGGACCTTTATCTGGCCCAGCGTCACCGGGCCCAGAATAGTTGGCAAACCATTGGAGAACTTGACCAGCGAACGGATTGGTAACTGGGTCGTACAAATCACAGTTGAAGAACCAGTTTCCATATTCATGCCGAGACGAATCGTTGCTATCCAACACAGGTTCGATGAAATCGTCTTCGTTTAATCGATAATTGATAAGTGGGGCCTTAGTACCATCCCCGCTACCCTGAAAAGAAGCAACCATGCCATTGCAGGTAAGAATACAAAAGTTTCTTCTTGTAGAACTAAATCTGATTGGTGGTTCATATGTTCCCGAATCTGACTTGAACAATAAATCATACACTTCGTTATCAAAAGCAAATGTTCCTTGGTTGTTTAGTTCATGCGTATAGAACCCATCAGAATCTCTAACGCTTCTCCATTTTTTAAGAAGATGAATGTGTTCGTACATATGACGATGAACAACTGCCGTCCATGTATTAAGAAGAACAGGTTCTATTCTTTGGTTGATTGAGTGACCATCCCCAGAGGGAACATCTGGGTCTACACAAATACAACCACCACCATGGCCATATCCGTCGAACATAGCAATAACTTTATACCTATTTCCTAATTCATTTCGTGGTATTTGGTTTAGTGCATGTCTTATTGCTTCGTTATTCCATCTAGGGTAAATACCTTCAGTATATTTTGGGTCTTCAATATAGTTGTTTGGATTTGTAATATCGATTCCAAAATACGAACTTACACCAGAAAAATGGGCACCACCAGAACTTACACTACCCATATAACGGCGAGAATTATAACCATATCTGTCTAACACCGTGTTGTCTTCATTCGACGCCTGTTGCTGTGGGCCGCCGACATACGCACCGTGATATAAATTTACCACGGGGTCCATCTCTCCCCCTTCTTCATCCAGAGGTCTTATCATATAGGGCGTTGGTTTGTATGCACCTTGGGTTAAGTAATCCATAAACTCACCAGTTCGGGGATCAAAGAAATTGAAATCTCTGTTCAACCAAAACATACTATGCATATGTTGGCCGTAGAGTTTTCCACTTTTATGAAGTGCCCAAACACATATACCTTGTGATGAGGTTCCCCCACCCGAACACCAGACATCAACAAAGTCAACATTATCCATGAAGACATTCTCTCCGTCTTCATCAATCCAAAACCCATTTGCTATGTCTTCTTTATCAAAGTAAACGACTTGCCACTCGGTTTCGGAACCCATCCCCTCCAATATTACGCCGGGTATACCTGCTTGGATGATTCGAATAGTTCCATTGGAATCTAGAGTTGCGATAGTTTCATCGGCGGCACAAGTAATGTGAACTAAATTAATATCTGGGTCATATCCAAACCCGAATGGGTCTGCTTGCCATATCTCAAACAATCTTGGGTCGCACCCATTTTGAATCTGCGGGCCCGAATTGTTAAACATTCGAAGCATGGCGGCCTTGCCCTGATATGCTGTACCAAGTGCCTTGAGTTTCCCCCACTTATCGATGTAATAGCATTCGTGGAATGCCGACGACATTGTAATTTTATTTGAATTTTTTACTTCACCGGACTCGGTATCATACCACTGATATTTGTATAGGGTAGGTTGCCGTGGTGTATTACTGTTGTTGTATCCTGTATCATTCTTTTGCTGTTGTCTGTCTGCCGCTTCTGCTGGCCACTTTAAATAGTTCAGGTTACTATTGGGTTGCATCCCAACAGCGCCCTCCGCAATAATACCGCCTGCATGATTTGTGCTGAAGTATGACTCTCTTAGGTCGTCGTCAACATACGGCCAATTATTACTAATGTCGTCTATGTCATTAGGGTTGGGGTTGGTTAGGACACTGAATCCATAAATATCCCCTTCACAAAATCTGGGAAGATTGTATAACGGAGAATCATATGACATCAAAAGAATCCACCATCAATTTTCTTAGGTCTACCGGCATACAAATCCCAATGTCTAAATGGTTCGTGTTCTATGTACGAACTTAATTCTGGGTTAGTTTTTCCAGTAACATCTTTTCTACAGATGTAGGTTACACCATCTTTAATTACAACATCACCCACCTTATATTCCTCAAAGACCGGACTTCCATCTTTAAGCATCTTCCATTCACCTCGGAATGTGTCTTGACTAACTACTTCAACGGCCGCCGGAGTTGGGAGTTGTAATGACCTCGCACTTATTTCAGAATCTCCATCCAAGGTGCCAGTGTCACAATCACAACACGGCAAGAACCCGAGCAAGTTATCAAAGAATTGCTTGTTGTGTTCGTAGAATTTTTTCTGTAAATCGAAGGGTATAGTACGCCTTATATCACCATCGAAGGGCAGTCCATAATCGTCGTGTGTCGGCACACAAAGTCCTACTGGAACCGGAAGTCTTCCGTTCCATCCATCTCCATAATATCCGTCGTAGGTTCCATCACCATCTGGGTCTGGAAACGGGCCCTTTTCATTACCCCCACCCGGCATACCTCCACCACCACCAAATCTACAGGCATCTCTTGGGTCATTACTTCCACAATCACATTCTTCCTCTTCGGATTTACATCCCGTCCATGCCCAACCAACTCCGGTGGCGTCGTTCCATCTATCGTCATAATGACCGCCCGGTTGGGAGGAGTCCCCACAGGTAAATGCCCGCCAAGTTTCTAAACCATCAGGATTTCTTGAGTCTATGCAAAAAGAGGATTTAATAATTCTTTGAATTCTAACATTAATTCCGGTGAAAATTCGGCCACTTGGACAGATTCCCGACTTTGTGCTGTTTAGTTTTTCGTCATACCAAAATAATATCTCCCAAGAAACTTCTTTGACACAAACGCCTGGAAATTCTGCTTCTGGGTCATCAGGATTTGTTCGCGGAGGGATTGGTTCGGGTCTAATTCCCGCTCTTCTTGTATTAGCGATTACATCATTAAACTGTCGTATTTGATTTTGGTCTGTTAATACCCGAAGATTGGTTCCCCCTCTGATTTGACTTTTACCATCACGATTAACCGCCTCAACGAGAGCAGTTGTAATCTGGTCAGTGGGAATCCCGAGTAATGCACCCCTTCGCTTCTGATGTCCTTGAAGATCGGTCGGTGACTCTCCTGTGCAACATTCTGGTATTGCATCGTGTAGGTCGTCAAAGTCCGAGAGTCCCTCAGCGATTTTTTGCATCACTTGGAGCAGACTACCACAATCCGCCCGAGGAGTAAGGAACAACTCCTCTTTTATATACCATCCTGATTCGGGTGAAAATGTAACGCTGCCTGGGCAGTCACACGGGCCCAACTCAACCATCATGTCAATATTCGCAGACGCGGAACAATTCTCCTCGTCCCAAAAGACATCTGTTGCTTGATATGGTGGAAATATCAAGGGGGTATCACATGCGCCTGGGTCACAAGCGGCAGAGGCCTCAACAAGTATCTGTAACTTGTATCCATACAGTTTGCCAATTTCTGGTGCATGAACACCACCATCACCTATTATACCATCGGCCAAGACGGTAACACTTACTCCCGCTCGACAACATGTTTCTGGTGGTGGGGTAGGCCCCATGCTGGGTCCCGGTCCGGGGTGTGGATTAACCTCTGGTTTAATTATTGCATCATCTGATTGACCGTAAGTGTGCGCCATATTAACTCTCCTTGTTCAAGTCAATACGGCCGCCCGGCGACATGTTGAATGTGGAACTACTACTTCGGTAACCGATACCACTGCCACCGGCAGTCATACGAAGTGTCTGGTCACAGTTTACAGTGTAGTTACCATGACATGTGTGTAGGAAATCTCCGTCAGTTTCCCAGTCAACATTACCACGAACATAAACATTTAAATTGCCATCTACAATCAGGTTGCAGTTTCCAAGAATATGAACATTCTCATTACCTTCTGTCTGGACATAAACATCCTTTACATTTCTTTCAACCTTATCCCCATTAGGGTGAATCTCAACTGATGTACCTGTGCGATGGAAACGATGATAGCGTTCTTTACCAACAGTATCATCCCACTCTTCAACATGTCCTGACTCTGTTTCCTTAACATGGTTTAGTGGGTACTCTGCGGCATAAGGTACTTCTGGTTCATTCCACTCTCCTCTTTCGTTTCCTTGTGGAATCGATTTACCTGTCTTTGAACCTTTGGCATATCCTTCAATTCTATCTTTCTTGATTTGGACAATGGTTTCATCAATCTTTTCGTTTCTGGCCAAACGATTGGTATCTGGTTCGTTGATAAATTTAGAACCGGATTTATGAAAATAATCTTCCTTTGGATATGGGTGGTCGTGTGGATTTGATTTGGGGTCATTAAATCCCTTCTCTGCATCTGCCTTTTCTTGTGGAATACCACCAACAGAACCCATGATAATTGGTTGTTGGGAATCGTGACCATCTCTAAAGAAACCAACAACATGAGAACCTGTTGCTAATCCAGTTGGAGAAGTACCGACACCTGAAATCGATGCACTTGTAATAGGAACCATCGGATGTGCCCACGGAAGATCCTCTGTAGGGATTTCTTTCTTGTCGTCTGTATGGATTCCCCATATTCTAACACGACAACGCCCAAGCATCTCTGGGTCTTGGACATCCTCGACGACTCCAAACCACCAAACGAAACCGTCTTTTCCCATAAAATCTTCGTAATGAGGCATAATTTATCCTTTATCTTCTTCGGGTAGTTTTTCCTCTACCCAAGATTCCGCCCACTCTTTCCATTCTTTTAACTCTTCTTCTGAATAGGACTTCTTTTCCGCCTTGTTTTGGATTTGCTTGAATTCATCGAAGTTTTCAAATTTAACAATCCTTTTCATTCTTAATACTCCTTAATATTTAGTACTATGCAAAGGCGCTTGAACTTGACCGGCCGCCATCAATAGACGACTTTCTCGGAAGTGGTTCGAATCTAGAATCACGAATCAATTCTAGATTACATCTGTAATGTTCACCTTCCATCATATGATGAACGGCACTTATCATATAGATTCCACTAAATGTTTTTTCTATGTACTCTGATGCTGACCTCTGTAACTCTTTCGTATCAGCATAACTAAACTTTATCAACTGTCCAGGCCTCAAAGAATGGTTGCCCGGAACTTCAATCATAATTTTTTGACCCTCTGCCTGTTCCATTTGTGATTTTCTATGCAAGAACCAATTTTCATATTTCAAGTTATCTGGGTCGGCACCCTCGGTATATTGTTTGTCCTGTTTGGGTTCAAAGTGAATTTTTGCATCCAAAGAACCTTGAAGTTTGTCCGATGAACTAATCAGAGGGTTACCATATATGTGTTGTGTGTCTGCAAAGTTTTCATAGTAATCATAAGTTTCTACTTCAAATTTTTTCTTTGTAATATCATGGGTATACAATGTAGAACTGTATAATCCTCTATCCAACCAATTTAAACAATCGGCAGACTTCAATACCTTGAAAGTGTTTGCCGTGTAGAATGAATTATTGAGATTCTGGAACTCTGGGCCTTCTTGTCCATATACTTGATGTCCAGTTGTTGGATTATAAGTGTACTCTGCAACTGGTTCCAAGTCAAACAAGAAACCAAGGTCTACAAAATGAAATCCTTTTAAGTCTTCGTAGAAAACAAAATTTGATTGTGTCTTCTTGTTGTTAGACTCTGCTCTATCGCATAACCAGTTTATACACCGGAATGGAGTCCAGTTAGGCATAATGAATCTATGTTTCTCTGATGTTGAGTTCACCGTCTCTAATTCGGCACTCGGTAAAAATTCACCCATGATTTCTGAAACCATATTGTCAATTTTTCCAGTATATGACTTGCTGATTTTAGTTTTTTCATTTTCTAATTTTTCAGGTGAAGCAAAATATAGTTTATAGGTTTGTGTTCTCTGTCCAATAGAACGAACAAATTCGTCTATCTTATAGACATCACATGTTTTACTGACCGCTTCTTTGTCTGTGTGGCCAGGAGTTATGAAACTAAACTGTATTTTTTCTCGGCCGTTGATTGGTAAATTACTAACCAAGTTAACAGCATCTTGAATGATAATAACACCAGATATATTGTTTGCGTAAATATCTTCAAAGACATGAAACTGAACAAGCATCATCCTGATGTCAACATCGTCACCATTCTCGGAGATGAGAGACAACTTTTTAATGTCGTAATCGTTTACCTTACGGTATTTGGAACTATGTGCTTCTTTTCCGGGCATGATATATTTTCACCTCAATAATTATTAGACTGCTTTCGCTGTTCCCTTGGTGCATTGAATATAGTTCTATCGTTACCTTTGGTGGCAACGGTTTCTAACTCAGTTAAAACTATTTCCAAGTATGTTGGGTCTAACAGTTTTATTTCTCGTCTTCTATCATTTGTTCTATACTCATATACATCGTTTGCGATAGAATTTGAAAGCGTACCAGAATTGGCAGGGCCAGCACCCATATACTTTGCAATTCTCGTATCTGTAAAGGCGACAGCACTTGCAACATTCGCACCACTGCCCGTTCCGCCAACTGTTTTAGTTCCGTTTGTGGGACCCGCACCAGTCTGTCCTAGAGGAATGCCATCATTAGAACAAAGTGCATCCAACCACTCTTCCTCTCCGGCAGTGACACCCTCCAACTCGAAGTGATGCAATCCGTGTACATTTTCTATAATTTTTTCTATTCTTGAATATTGGAAGTTATCGCCTCCTACTGTCTTCACCACATAATCACCAACATTAAATGCACCATGTGTGTTTATGATTTCTAGGGCGCCTTTCTCTCGGTCATGTTTCCAAACAAGTGCCTTACTTGTGTGATCGATAAGCACATCACCATAGTCATCTTTTCTACCATCCCACCGGAATACTGTTTCATTTGCCGCGTGCGTCAAACCGGAGTAATTATCTCCAGCACTGGTGTACCCACTTGCGTCTACAAACAAACTAGAACAATAAAGAACATCGCCTGGATATTTCTTTGCAATGTAATTATCGATTGCTTCATTCGTCAGAGGCCACTCGTAGTATGGATTTATGACATCATTAAACAACAAAACAACCCAATGATAATGGGGGTCGCCATAAACTTTATAGGCAACATCCTCTGGTTTCTCGCCCTCCTTGACATAATAGTCTTGGAAGAGTGCGGCCTCATCTTTTAATCTCTTTGAAAACGCAACTCGTCTAACGATATCTCTTGCAACCTTTACAGTTTCATCCTTATCGTTTTGCGCCAAGTTTCTATATGCTATGAGTGGAAACTTACTAAAGTACATAAATTAGAATCCTTCAGAGATGTGTTGCTGAGTGAGGACTTCCATTTCGGAGAATGTTAATGACAGGTTGATATGTGTTGGTGAACCATCTTTGTGGAACGAAGCAACACCTGCCGCGGTGTAATCGACATTAACTTCGGTTAATGCACAAGCACCAATTCTATTTAGGAATGTGTTTTCAACAGTCGCTCCATCTTCACTTACCTGATAATATTTAATCTTAAACTCTGCCGGCATTTCGTAGAAGTAACCATTCGACTGAAGGAATGGATATGCATGGAACTTGAACACTCGAATGATTTCGTTGATGAGGAATGTTTCATCTTGGTTCCTCGGAGCAAACTCAAAGTTGAATTCAAACTTTCTAGGTTGAGGTTGGTTGAATACCAATTCTCTTCTGGGGTTACTTGTGATTCTCATAGATGCACGAAGTGCTGGATTGAATCCGGTATCTTCTACACCAAAGGCATTCGCTACACCGTCAAAGAATTTAGTCGCCGCATTGATTGCGCCCTGTCCAAGACCCGATAGTGCCTTCATGTCTGCTTTTGAGAGGTCTTTGATAATTGCCGCACCAGTTGTTGCTTCAATGTCATAATCCAAAATTCCCAACTGATTTAGTTTTTGGGGCATGTATAGAGCAACAGTCTCCATCATTCGAACTCTGGCGGGATTAATTCTAGTTTGTTGTACAGGATTTCTCCTTGCACCACGACCACGACCAGAACCCCTACCACCTGCTCGGTAGGTCGATGTCTGCATTCCAGGACCACCGGAATCGCGGGAAGAGTCTTCTATGATGCTCGACCGCTGGTCTGCCCTTCTATCTTCGGCGGCCGCAACATCGGGACTACTATTTCCACCCGCTGCCGACTGATATGAACCTAAATTATCCATCTCGACATTTTCACTTGACAGGTTTACAGACTGACCTTGGTATATGCTGAAGAGAACAAAGTGATTGTATTCTTGAGAACCTAAATCCGATGGGTATTGGAAGTTGTTTCCACCAACTGCATTCGGGCCGTATAAAGCATTGGCATTTCCAAATTCTTTTTTACCTGCGGCATCATTGGCCTTGAAGAATTCTCTGTCGATTGGATTCGACTCGTAAATTTGACCAAAGACATCATTCTTCGACACCGTATCAAAGGTGCGAGGATATGTTCTATCGGGAGGAGTTGGTTTCTCCCGTCTGAATGGTGCAGGACCTGCTGGTCTAATTTCGTCTGACATTTATATCTCCTGTGCTACATATTATGTATGGCATATAAAGGGAAGTACAAACCTAAGAATCCCTCAAAGTATATAGGTGATCCAACAAAAATTATCTATAGAAGTTTATGGGAACGCAAGTTCATGGTCTACTGTGACGACAATGAAAAGGTTGTTTCGTGGGGGTCAGAAGAAATTGTTGTGCCATATAAATCACCTATTGACGGTAAGATGCATAGATACTTTGTGGACTTTATTATCGAGACAATACAAAAAGACGGCAAAAAGAAAGTCCAACTAATAGAAATCAAACCCAAGAAACAATGCAAAGAACCAAAGAAGAAAACCAAAATAACCAGAAGGTATATTTCTGAAGTCAAGACTTGGGGCGTTAATACAGCGAAGTGGAAGGCCGCAAGAGAATTTGCTTCTGACAGAGGATGGGAATTTATCATATTAACTGAGGATCATCTTCTCGTATAGGAGTCGGTATGTCAAACACACCAGAACAAAACGAACTAGAAAAAGAAATCAACGCACTTCGAACGGCAGATTATGCCGACTTAAAGACAAATATCTTTGATAGACTGGACGAGATTCGTGACAAACTGGGGTTAGAGAGTAACAGTGCGGCCGCGATGAACTGGATGAAAGGTGCAATCAACAGTCTCTACGACCTAACAGAAATCAGTGTAGAGGAATCCTTTCTGGCAAAAGATTCACACCGAGGACAATTGATTGCTCCAAGGGCATACAAGCGGGTCGGTGAAATGTTCCTTTTCAATTACATGCCAGCAACAAAAAACAGAAATGAAATGGGGTTTTGGGATACTTTCCCACTCATATACATTGTCAAGTTTAGACCAGATGGGTTTGAGGGCATAAACTTGCATTATCTACCCACCAATCTCAGAGAGCATTTATTTTTAAATTTATTGAGACTCACTACGAATCAAACTGATGAGGGATTGGAATTAGACCAGAACAATGTTTCACAGACTGCTCGATTAAAATTATCATATGAACTTTTAAATAAGTCTGAAAGGTTTAGATATTTCAGACCTTGCTATAGGCGTTATAAATATAATAGAATAGAGTCAAAAATGTTGCGTGTCGCCCCTAAATATTGGGCGATGGCAATGTATCTTCCGTTCTACCGATTCAGGAAGGCGACTAAGATTCAAGTTTGGGATGAGACTAGGAAGGAAATCATTAAAGATAGACAAAGAAGAAGGTTCCTATAATGGCAGAAAAGTCTTTATACACAAATCATATAGAAAGAATAAGAAACAGCGTAAAGAGCGTTGCGGGATACAGACAAGCATCTCCTGCTATTTACGAGATTGCTATATCATTTCGAAATGCTATCTCCAATAGAAGACTAGACACCATGTCTAAATTTGAAATACAATCTAGACTGAGCGATTCTTGTGAGAATGTTTCAATCCCAGGCCGTGGTCAAAGTTCTCAAGCAAATACAATCTACGGCCCGACCAGAGAAATGCCATACCAACCACTATATTCTGGTGACTTGGATATGACATTTAGAGTTGGTGCTGATTATCTTGAGAGGCAATTTTTTGAGGACTGGAGTGATATTGTTGTTTCTAAGGGAAACAACTACGAATACTATGACAGTTATATTGCCGATGTGCAGGTAAGGGCAATTGGACGAAACGATGACTTGCTGTATGAGTGTCGATTGTTGGAATGTTACCCAAAGAACATTGGAGCAATTGACCTTGGTTACGAAAAAGTCGATGACCTAACAAGGTTCACTGTATCTCTAGCGTTTAGACGATACGAAATTAGTTATGCCGCACCTCTTGGTGTTACACCACAGAGTTCTGGTAATAGCGGATTAAACCTACCAGACAATATTGGTGGCCCAGGCGGCGCACCAAGTTATGGTGGTCCAAACGCACCAGGCAACGGAGACACTGCTATTGCGTAGCATACATATTAACATGAGTTTATTATTGTTTTCAACCAGAGAGGATATATGAAATGACAATGAAATTACCAAAACTAGCGACACCAACTTACACTTTGACTCTACCGTCAAGTGGGAAAAAGGTTGGTTACCGCCCATTCTTAGTTAAGGAAGAAAAGATTCTTCTACTAGCACTAGAAACCGAAGACAACGCAACCATTGCACGGGCATTGGAGCAAATCGTGCTTAATTGCACAGACGATGCTGTAGATGTCAGGACTTTACCACTCTTTGACCTAGAATACATCTTCCTTCAAATTCGCGCCAAGTCTGCCGGTAATCTAGCAGAACCCACACTTCACTTAACAGATGAGAATGGTGTTTCGCATGAAATTAAACTTAAGATTCCCATCAGTGACATTGAAGTAACCAAAAACGAAAAACACACAACAGATATCAAGTTAAATGATGATATTGCCGTTAAGATGAAATATCCAACATTTGGTATGTCTGAAGAATATGCTGATGCAAATCCAGATTCTGCGACAATTGCGTTTGACCTAATTGTAGGTTGTATTGAAGAAATTTATCAGGGAGAAGATTCTTGGAATTGTAGTGAACTTCCGAAAGAAGAACTGATTTCTTTCGTCGAGTCTATGACACAAGAACAGTTCCTTGCAGTTTCGGAATTTTTTGACACTATGCCCAAACTAGAAAAGGAACTCGTTGTTCCAGTTGGTAGAAAGAAGCACACCATCAAACTCTCAGGACTACAGGATTTTTTCGGCTCTCCCTCTGTCACACTTCAATGACAAATTACTACCAAGTTAATTTTCAGATGATGCAACATCATAAATACTCACTAACTGAACTAGATAATATGATACCGTGGGAGAGGGAAATATATACGGGACTATTGACTCAGTGGGTTGATGAAGAAAATAAACGAATCCAAGCAGAGAATGCGAGGATGAGACAGAAAAGATAAGGTAGGAATGTGGCCGCAAAAGACTTCCAAAATCTATTAGACGAATTCGGTGAGTTCAACAAGAAATTTACTGAAGAATACGGAGAGGGTCTTGTAGGAGATGACGCTCGCCGTTTTGGTGTCTTTGTGGTTGGTGCGGAAGTACAAAAGACATTAGAAAATTCTATAGCGGGTCTGGCGGCCGCCGGAGTAGAAGTCAGTAAACAAGGACAGTTCTTACAGAGCGAAATCCTTGACCTTGCAAAGAGGTCGCTAGATGCGAATACCGAAGAAGCAAGAGAGATACGAAAAGACCTAGAGGGTATTTTATCTCTCACCAAAGACCTTGCCGACTCTGAAAGAAAAGCACTAGAGAAAATGGTCACCCAGGCCGCTGTCTCTGTGGGAGAGGTCGGTGATTTTGGTAACATTCTGCTCGAAGGTCTGATGGACTCTCTACCAGACTGGATGACTGATTCTGCCAAAACAGCAGAGAAGTTTCTGCCTGGTTTCTTAGGTAAACTAGCAGGAAATACAATTCGTGCTGGTCGTCGCAGAAAAACTGAAGAAGCAACAAGAGCAGAAAGATTTAGAAGAATTGGTCTTGGTGCCGCGCCTACTGCCGATGAAGAAATCGTTGATGTTGATAGCGAACCCATCGACACCCCACTAACTCCAGCATCCTTCGGTGATGATAAGATATACGCATGTCTTGTTGAAATCAAAGATAGGGTTGGATTCATTGCCGATACATTAGCACCCAAAGGAACTGGGACAGATAAACTAGAAGCAAAAGAAGCAGAACTCGAAGCGGGTCGAAGTAACGCCGAAGCAACAGGAGAGGCCGTGGTTGACAACCTTACCTCTGCTGGCGGCGCCGCTGGGATGGGTATAGTTGGAACTATGGCCTCTGAAATTACCGGCGAAGTTGTTGGTAATGTTATTGGTAATATGGGTTCGAAAATATTCGGTGGTAAAACACCTTTGGCCATGGGCGCTGGAGTTGCTCAAGGTCAAAATCTTGTCTTTGATAAACGAATTGGTTCCAAAGGTGGTTATAGAGACATGCAAACTGGTAGGTTTGCAAAAGCACCCGCTCCAGCGGCCGCACCCAAAGCATCTAAGATGGGTTCTATACAAGGATATGCCGGGGCATTTGCAACTGCCGCACAAGGACTCATTCTTCTCGCAGGTGCATTGTTAATATTCAATATGGTTGAATGGACATCGATTGCAAAGGCCGCCGTTGCACTTCCATTATTCTTAGCAATTATGGCAGGTGCAGTCAAGATTATGCCTCCTGATAAGGACTTAATGAATTTCGCAAAGAGTGCCGCGATACTTGCAGGTGCTTTAGCAATTTTGGGTGGCGCATTACTCATATTCAAATTTGTAGACATCGAAGCGGGTGTTGCCGCCGCCATTGCTATGGTATCTCTTCTTGGGTTTATGAGACTAGCAGTGAAGGTTATGCCACCTCAGTCAGACTTGATTAAGTTCAGTGTCTCAGCAGTCATCATGGGTGTTGGTGTTGCCGCACTCGGACTTGGACTGCTTGCATTCAAGACAACAGACTACGAATCAATGTTGAAAGCAGGTATTGCAATCCTCGGTATTGTCGGCGTTGCATACGCAGTAGGTAAACTTGCATCAAAAGCAATGAAAGATATTGCAATATTCGCCGCGACTATGCCTGTTCTAGCAATCGGTGTTGCGGCACTAGGACTTGCAATGAGTATGTTTGAAGGTGTAACTCTAGGAACCGTAGCAGTTCTTGCTACAACCCTAATAGTTCTAGGTGCGGCCATCGCGGCATTTGCAATTGCAATTGCATCCGGTGTTGGTGGTGCTGTACTTGGTCTTGCCATCGCCATGCTGGGCGCACTTGGTGTTGCTCTGATTCCGTTTGGTATTGCGGCAGTTCTTGCGGGGTATGGAATGAAATTACTCGGCGAAGGTGCGATGATGTTGGGCAAGGGTCTTGCTGTAGTAGTTGATGCCGGTGGAGACTTCTTAATTACCCTAACAGACCAAATTATAAAACTTGCAGGTGTAGGTTTCATGCTTCCGGTTGTTGCCGCAGGTATAGTAGCACTTGGTTTGGCAATAGGTGCCTTTATGTTAACCGCCGGTGCAGGTTCCTTAGTTGGTGGTATCATGGGAGGTATCGGGTCATTCTTTGGTGGTGACTCAGCATCACCATTAGCAGTTATGGCCATGATTGGTGACTTCGCCCAGAAGGCCCAGAACTTACCACAAATTGTAAAAGCAGTTGACCAGTTAAGATATGCTCTTGTGCAGTTTAGTACCGCTGAACTTGACATGGCAAACCTCGACCAAGTATTCGGTGCGTTTGACAGGTTTAGTGCAGAAACCGGCCTAGCAGGATTCTTTGGTATGGGTAAGTTTACAGAATTCAGTACTCTACTTGACGCGGGAGAAGGTTTATTAAAAACCGCCGATGCGTTAAATGCTCTTGGACCTGCAATGAGAAACTTTGCAGAATCTTCAATGGGTGAAGACTTCTTCAAGGAAGGTTGGTTCACTGAATCTGGATGGGAAAACCTCATGGAAGTTCTCCAAGAGGGCATTGAAGAAATAGACATCGAAAAATTAGATGCATTGGGAACAGCATTATTTAAATTGGGCATGGGTATGCAATCACTTGCAGATGTAAACTTAATATCTGCCCGGGCAAATATTACAACAGCAACAACTATCGACGCTGATGACATATCACCACCAACCGTACCATCCGGTCCAATACAGACACTCCCACGCCCGACTCGAACGCCACCCCGAGATTTAGTCGGTGATACCGGCATGACAGAGGCAGAATTAGAACAGCATGTAGCAGATGATATTGAATTCATGGGTTCTAGTCCGTTCCAAGCAGACTTAGATGCACACCGAGATAAAAATCGTCGTCAGTCCTTTTACGAGAGGGCCCAACAAGCGGCACCACCGCAACCGACCACATCAGTTGGACCGTCACAAACGAAAGCAAATGCTGTCAACGAAGGTAGAGTAGCAAAAGAAGAAAAGAGAGAAGAGGCAACTGCACAGCAAGCACTACAAGCAGAAAGAGATAAGATATTTAACTTCGGTCAGAATATTCCTATTGGAACGACTACATTCTACACAGCAGGAAGAACACAGTATCAAGTAACTCGTAATGGCGAAATGGCGTTTGAAGTTAGCACCGTTGGTCGAAAGAATAGAAATAGAACTTTGGCCCGAGAATCTGGTCGTGGTAGTGCATTACGAGCGAAGTTATTCCTTGCACGACTTATTGGTAAAGAAGGAACCGGAGAAACCATTTCTGGTATGGTGAATTCAACCAAAATAGAACAGTTGGAAGGTGAACTTGGATACAGGCCTGTTAGTGTAGTATCGTGGTCACCAGAGTCTAGTATGCAAGCAGAAGAATTAAGAGCATCGATGTCCTTTGGTGGTGCCGCCGGTGGTGCAGGAATTACAGGAGTGCCGCTTTCAAGTACTATGGGAAGTCCGACCGCAATGACAGCAGAAGGTGAAACTGTGGTGAATGGTATTGCCACAAACGCCACACTTAAATCCGAACAAGAGACTGCATCGGCAAATGTAGGCAAGAGCATGACTGCAATCAATGCGCCAGTGAACACCGCAACGATAAACAACAATCAAACCGTTGCCATGTCTGACTTGAGTGTTCGAAACTCAGAAAATTCATTCAGAGAATCACAACAAGCACAATACGGCATAAGTTCGAAGGGGTAAAAGAAAAACGGGACGCCGAAGCGTCCCGTTTTCTTAGGAGATTGAGAAGTCCAATTACAAATCAGTCCTCACTTGCCAACTTCTCAAAATATGACAAAGCATCCGTCTCTTCTGAATCTTCGTTAGAGTCATCAGTTGTGTTACTGCTTGCAGAACCGATATTGCGTTCACTTTCTGTAGTAGTGTCAATAGTTTCGGCAGTGGTATTACCCACTGGAGCAGATGCTCGTTCGTCATCACCAATTACAACCGCAAGGCGGTTCTTCAGTTCTTCATATGACTTGAAGTTTGAAGGGTCGGTGAATTCGCTCAAGGAGTACTGCTTGTTCCACAGTTCCTCAAGTCGTTCGTCATCACCATCGAATAAGGAAGACGGTGATGCAAACTCACTCTTGTCGTAGTTGATGAACCCTGCGACCTTGCGGACTTTCAACTTGAAGTCCGCACCCTTCCAGAAATCGAATGGGACGATGGGCGTCTCATCTTCAAATTCTGGTTGCATCGCTTCGCAAATCTTATCGAAGATTTTCTTTCCATACTTGTAGAGGAAAATTTTACCTTCGTTCTGAGGATTTGCAGGGTCACTCACGACGAGAATGTTTGAGATATAGGAAAGTCGGCGCTTACGGTTGCGAGCGATTTCCTTATCTGATTCAAGACCACTGTTCCACAACTTAGTGTTGAGTTCAGAAACTGGGTCTTTCTCTCCCAAAGTTGTTCGGGAGTTTTCGATGTACCAACCGCCAGGTCCTTGGAATCCGTGCGACCAAAGTCGTGCCCACGGAACATCCTCGCCGGTTGCTGGGGGGAGGAATCGAATAACGGCATAACCGTTACTTGATTTGTCTAGTTCTGGACGCCAGAATCGGTCGTCCTTGTAAGATTCCGAAGTCTTCTTCGTAACCTTGTCCATTTCGGCAGTAAGATGTTCAAGACTATTCTTACTTTTCAGGTCTTTAAAACTCATGTTCGTTTACTCCTTTTGTTTGTATTACGACATATGCGATTTACTTTGTGTATTATACTTCTCAACGGAAAGAAGTCAAGAATTAAATTGGTAGTTTTGATTTTTTTGGTATCATGTTTAGATGAGATGCCTCTTGTTCCAACTTTTCTTTAATTGGTGCCGGAAGCATCTTTGCCGCTAGTTCTGGTTCTATTTCAAGTTCCTCACACGCAAGAATAACGGCATCTAGGTATGATGGGTCTTCTCCGAGGACATAAGCATTGATTTTGTTTATCAATCGTTGCTCAACCTCTTCAATTATGTTTGATTCTTCAATCATATTATCTCCTTTACGAAAATCATTATATACCGAAGAAACAAAATGTCAACGGGTTTTTTATATGTATACATAATAAGAACAGGATTTCTCTTCCTAATGAATGCCCCTTTAATGGAGAAGAACAACAAATGGCAGACTCTACAAACGATGATAATGTAAGGTTGAATCAGGGTACTGGAGGTGCATTAGTCGCCACAGATATCGTGAATATCAACGGATTAACCTCTCACGCCCAATATGTCAAACTAGCGTTTGGTGGTAGTGGGAATGTCAACCTAGTTGGTGATGGAACTGATGTCGGTGCAACCGCAGGTGTTTCCTCTAAACCACTACCCGCAAAGATTTTCAGTACGAATAATCGTGCTTTCTCGGCAACAACATGGACTGGTTCCTCAGATGCTCTTGATGTCTATCTAAGAGGTTCTGGTATCACAGTCGATGCCAACCTTTCATATCAGGGAGATAACTTCATTGCCGTCGCAGGTTCCTGTTCTGGCACAACTCCCCTCACGGTAGCAGGAGATTCGGGTGGGGCACCCGTTCCTATTAGAGTTGGAGTATCTGGGTCTGCGAATACAATGTTTGTTCAAGGAACTGC